>Ga0187894_10000021_pt1 | contig 238864 bp, 234 predicted proteins | sample GBC1701081metaG_FD_136650 | JGI IMG/M metagenome (GOLD analysis project Ga0187894, IMG submission 136650) | White microbial mat communities from a lava cave in the Kipuka Kanohina Cave System on the Island of Hawaii, USA - GBC170108-1 metaG ... | reverse complement strand
CGCTTCGAGATGTACAACGACACCGTGCTGGGCTTCAACAAGTCGGGCAAGGAAGTCGTCCGGCAGCAGGTCGAAGAGCCGATCTACATCCGGCCGGCCGAGCGCGTCAACTGGCTGTAATCCCAAGCCGGGGGTAATCAGTAATAAGGGGCGGGGCGTCGATCAGGCGCCCCGCCCTTTGTTTTTAGACCGATAGAATAGCATGGATTGGGTGTATCCTCGGTGCGGATGGCAGCCATACTTGAGCAACCCTGGCTAAACCAATGTCGGCCGTGATATGACAATCCAAGACGCTGCCGCTGAAAGTCTTCTGCCTATGGAAGCCAGCACTTCTTCCACCAATCCCCGAGTTGCCTTGGTGACCATGCCCTTTGGGCACGCCAAGTACCCCTCCATCCAATTAGGCACCTTAGCGGAAGTTCTGAAGATGCACGGCATTGGCACAAAGTGTCATTACCTCAACCTCTCGTTCGCCGCTCAGATTGGATTTCCGTTGTACGATCAGCTCTGCGAGCAACAACTTCTCATTGGAGAATGGCTCTTTTCGCGTTTACTATTTCACCATAATCCCAAGCACTCGAAATATCTCAATACTTTCAAGCCGTTATGCGATCGACTCATCAAGACGACCGGAGCCTCTCTCGCACATCTTCAGGAAATAGAAGAAAAAATCGCACCGCGGTTTTTGACCTGGGCCTCCACGGCAATTGATTGGGGACAATATGCCGTCGTCGGATTCACGTCCATGTTTCATCAGAACGTGGCCAGCGTCACGCTGGCCAAACTCATCAAGGAACTCTACCCACAGGTCAAGATCGTGTTCGGGGGAGCCAATTATGACGGCGACATGGGGCAGGAATATTTTCGGGCCTTTCCCTGGATCGACTATGCCGTGCTCGGCGAAGGGGAAGTCCCGTTCCCGGCACTCGTCAAACGGATCCTCAAGGGTGATATGTCCAAAGCGCCGGCCGGCGTCCTGGCCCGCCAGGGAAACACCGTTCAGTACGAACCCCATGCCTCGCTGTTCACCGATTTCGAGCAGATGGGGCCTCCGGATTACAGCGACTATTTCCAGCAACTCAACGCAGTCCACCCAACTGCCGGAGCGGACTTCAGCCGCATCCTGCTGTACGAATCGGCGCGGGGATGCTGGTGGGGCGAGAAGCACCACTGCACATTTTGCGGGCTCAATGCCCAGAGCATGAAGTTTCGGGCCAAGAAACCAGCGCAGGTGTTGGACGAACTGCGCTACCTCTCTTCGCGGTACAACGCCACCCGGTTCCGGCTCGTCGACAACATCATTGATATGGCCTATATCGACGCGGTCTTCGGGAAGCTTGCCGAGGAACGGTACGACCTCGAGTTCTTCATCGAAACCAAGAGCAATCTGACCAAGCGCCAGATTCAGACGCTGGCCCGCGGAGGTGCGAAAGTGATGCAGCCGGGCATCGAAAGCCTCAGCACCGCCACGCTGCGAGAGATGGATAAGGGGGTCAGCCCGCTGCAGAATCTCGTGTGCCTCAAGTGGAGCAGCTATTACAATGTTCACATCTCCTGGAATATCCTGCTCGGATTTCCCGGTGAAACCGACGATGATTACCGGCGGCAGATCAGCCTCATTCCGGCGATCATGCATTTCCCTCCTCCGGAAAGCGTCGGGCGGCTCTGGCTGGAACGGTTTAGCCCGTATTTCACCAATCCAGGTCGATACGGCATCACGATCACGGGGCCCGGCATGGCCTACGACTACGTGTACGATCCAACCCAGATGGACTTGGCCAAGACCGCCTACGATTTTGAATACGAGGTTGAACGGCGCGTGGATCCCGCGCTGGAAAAGGACCTGACCGATCTCACCGATCGATGGAAGCGCCGCCACAGCTCGGCGGACAAGCCGTTTCTCTATTATGTGAAAGGCATGGGCTTTGTGACCGTGTACGACGGAAGAGGGGAGGGAGCGCCAGTTCGGAAACGCCACGACAATCCGGCGGCCTGCATCATCGAATTTTGCAACGAAGCTCCGAAGTCGGTCGAAGTCATTCAGCAGGAATTGCGCAATCGGCCGGAGTGCGCGAAATCGTCGCTCGAGGTCCTCCAGCAATCCTTGGCCGAGCTGGTCGCCGACCGGATTCTCTATGAAGAGAAGGGAAAATACTTCACGCTGGCGATCCCGGCAAACCCGTATCATTGAGCGTAGGCGGCTCGTTGCGGAGAACCTTGACGCTGGGGATCAGGCTTGGGTAGAGTGGAACGGTCTTGCGGGCAAGGGCTTGATTTCCGGGGGAGTTCATGACGACACCGCCACATGCGCCGATCCCATTCGCCGCTCAGGCGGTCCCATTCAACGAGTTTCTGGCATCCGGCAAGATTCCGGAGAGCCTTATTACAAGCGATTATGTCGGGGAACAGTTCGTCGAGAGACTGGTCCACTATGTGTTGAGTGTCCCCTCAGGGAGCTACACCATGGCTCAGTTGAGCCACCTGCTGGAACAGCTTGATCCCCGACACCAAGTGTTCTTTTTCAAGCGCCTCAAGGAAACCAGCCCGGACAGCCTGAAGGATTTTGCCCCTCTCTATTATGGGTTCATGAACGAGTTCCACTCGCTGCTATTTACGTAAAAATAATAGCCGAAAAGCCTTGTAGCCGCTTCCTGGTCATGTATAATGGTACGAACGTGTGTGTCACGAAGAGCGAGGAGATTGTTGAATGAATCCAACCGTGCAACGGGCAGTCACAAGCTTCTATAATCTAGTCTACGAGGCGCAGGCATTCGCCACGGCCATGGCTCGGCTTGATCTGGCGGAGCAGGAACACTATGCCGGTAGGATCGAAGGGCTCAATTGGGTGCTCGACCGGTGCCAGGAGCTCGAGGATATGGATGCCAACCTGACGCCCTCATCGCTCCAGCGCGTCCTGGGAGACGTGAAGTCCGATCTAGACCACGAGCTCTCGGTCCAGCGCCGCGAAAAGGGCCGCCGGGCCGACGGCCGCGAAGAGGCGCTGAACTTCGTCTCGGACTACCTGGCGAGCCTCATCGCGGTCGCGGAGATCGAGTCTTCCAAAAGCTCCGTGAGCACGGACACGCCGGCGTAAGCGTTTCGTCCCGCCTGAGTTCGCGGCCTCCCCTATACTTTGTCCGGCAGGTGGCTGCTGCATGGATCAGCAAGAACTGCCCCCCAAGGCCCGTTTCACCCGCGAGTGGATCATCTTTGCGCTCTGTCTCGGCCTCGGCGGCCATATCGCGCTGGGGGTCGTGCTGCATGCGCCGGAGCGCTGGCCGTGGAGCCAGGCGGGGCTGTACGGGCTGCTGCTCGGCCTGGCCGTGTATATCGCCGTCCAGCTCGTTCGATCGTGCTGGTGGGTGTTCAGGGGCCGGTCAAAGACCGGATCGCTGCATGGCTGACCGACAGGCCGCAGTGGGGTGGCGGACGGAAGGGGCTACGCGAGACCTTCGACGGGGATGCCTTCCTCGATCAGCATGACGGGAATATCTTCACGGATCGGGTAGAGGATCTTTTTATCGGCTCTGAGCAGCCCGCCATCCAGCGCTTCTTTGACAGGTTGCCCGGCCTTGTTTTTCAGCGTTCCCTGCTGCACGCGCGCATTCAATGTTCCGATGAGCGCATCACTGGCCAGCGCCACGTCCTGCTTCGTTTCAGGACAGCAGAGAATGGCCAGGAGTTCCTTGTCGATATTGGCTTTCGGCATCGGGGCCTCGCAGAGCGATGAAGAGCATTCAATCTGCGAGGACAGAATAATTCAATCGCCGGGGAAGATCAAGCGGTGACGCTCTCCCCAAAGGCGGTGTGCGGGACCGTGGAATCTGCTAGACTGTCGCGGTTCCGGCGGGGGAAGCCCATGCGATCGCGCTGGCATAGGGTCAGGGGATATTTCGTCACGGGTCTGTTGGTCCTCGTGCCGGCCTGGGGCACCGTGCTCATTCTCCGCACGCTGTTTGTCGCGCTCGATCAGCTCCTGGTGGACCTCCTGGGGGAGACGGTGGAATCCGATATCCCGGGGCTCGGCCTGCTGTCCCTGCTCGCGCTCATCGTGCTGGCCGGCATTTTGACGACCCACTTGCAGCTCGGGCAGCGGCTGTTGAAGGGGACGGAAGAGTGGCTCCAACGGATTCCCCTCGTCCGGAGCGTGTACCTGACGATCAAGAGCATGGCCGATTTGTTTCAGTTCCGCACCCGCTTCGACCGGAGCACCGTCGTGGTGTTCCCCTTCCCGCGCGAAGGGCTCTGGGCCCTTGGGTTCGTCATGGGCGCTGCGCCACCGCCCATCCAGGTCGTGCCGTCGCCGCTCATGATGGTGTTCGTGCCGACCGCGATCCACCCCTTTACGGGGTATTTGGCATTTGTCCCCCAGCACAACGTGGTGCCGATCAACCTGCCTCCCGAAGAAGCGATGAAGATGGAATTCTCCGCTGGCCTGTACAAGCCCGCGGCCGGCTGGTTGCGTGCGGCCCGCCATCCGACGCGGCCGCAAGGCGGGTAGGAAGGGCACCATGTCCACTCTCAACGGTCTGATCATCCGGCTGGCCACGTCCGCAGATGTCGACGTGCTCGTCCGGTTCAGCGCAGCCATGGCGAGGGAGACGGAAGGGCGGCGCTTGGATACGAAACGGTTGCGGGAGGGGACGCAGGCCGTTCTGGACTCGCCGGCGCGCGGATTTTATGTCGTGGCGGAGGTCACGGATCGTCCGCCGCGCGTCGTCGGCCAGTTGCTGGTGACCTTTGAATGGAGCGATTGGCGGAACGCCGCCTTCTGGTGGATTCAGAGCGTCTATGTGGATCCGTCGTGGCGGCGCCGCGGCGTGTACCGGACGATGCACCGCGCGATTCTGGAGCAGGCGAAGAGCCGCGGTGACGTCTGCGGCGTGCGGCTCTATGTCGAGCGGGAGAACAGGACCGCGCACACAGTCTATGGCAAGGTCGGGCTGGAAACATCGTCGTATCACGTCTTCGAGAACGATTTCGTGTTGAGCCGAAACCGGGGCCGCGCACGGAAGAAGCGGTAGCTGGGCCGACGGATCAGCAGAGGGAGATTCCATGACGAGATACGGGACCGTGATCGTGCTTGCGCTGAGCCTCAGCTTCCTCAACGGATGCGCATTTGTTAGGGGAAACTATGGGGACGACCTCAACACCGTTGAGATCCAGGCAATCAAAAAGGGAGTGACATCACGGGCTGAAGTGGCAGCTCACCTGGGCGCCCCAGACCGGATAACGGAAGTCAACGGCCGCGAGATCTTTCATTATTACCATTATGATGCGAAGTCAGGTACAGTTTTGTTCTTTTCTCGAACGAACGTCAGAAGCGATGACCTCTATGTCATGTTCAACAAAGATGGGATCGTGGATGATGTGGTCTATGGCAAGCCAGCAGATCAACTCAAGTTCCAGTTCTGGCCATTCGGCGAGTAGCGAACTACCAACTGCACGTCTTCACGGCCGGCCATGGCTGAGCGGATGTCTCCTCGTTGTGAGTCTGACTATGTCGGGTTGTCCGCTTGTGTGGCAGCGGGTCTCGATTAACCAAACGATCACCGCCGAGGCCACAACCTTCATCGCACCTGGCAAGACAACTTTCGCCGAAGTCGTAGAGAGGCTCGGAGCACCTAATGAGATTAGCACCCTTGATGATGAAAGCACGTACTCGTTAATTAGACGACCAATGAAGCGGAACACCCCACGAATGGATACCATTTCCCGCCATGGAGCAGTCGTAAGGTATGGGTTTCTCGACGCCAAACGCTTTCGTGCGAATTTCACATGGGGGCTGCAGTTTGTCCTGAATGCTCCTGGTGCCCCTACTGATGTTGAGTTAGGAAGTGGAGGAATCGGAATGGACGAGCTTCTCATTGTTTTTGATTCAAACTGGGTCGTTCAGCAGCATGCTTTTGCCAAACATAGGGACGCAAGCAGATATCGGCTGTGGCCTTTTGATCTCGAGACGCCGGATGACAACCAAGTCGTCTCGTTCTGAATGCTGTGGTTATCCTCTCATTTGACACTTAGAGAATGTCAGTCGTCTGGCCGCCTCAATTGCTGCAATACTGTGGACTCGCTATAATCAGGGCCCATGGGCAAACCATCCAAGAATTCCGAAAAGCCGACGAAAACCCTGCAACAGTCTCCTTCCTATTGCCGCGCCGACCAGGATGTCGAGTTTTTACAACGGGACGAGCTCCGTCCCGTCCGGCTCCAGCTCGAGCTGCTCAAGCCGGAATTGATCCAACATGAGGAGGGGATTCGTTCCACCGTCGTGGTGTTCGGCAGTGCCAGGCTGGTGGAGCCGGCCGAGGCGAAGACTCGACTGGCCCAGGCGGAGGCCGCCCTGGGCAGGAAGCCGAGGGATCCCGGGCTGCGGCGGGCGGTGGAGGTCGCGCGTCACCAGCTGGAGCTCGCCCCCTTTTACGATGAGGCGCGCGAGTTCGGCCGGCTGGTGTCGTCCACCTGTCAGATCGACGGCCGCTGCGACTTCGTCGTGGTCACCGGCGGCGGGCCGGGGATCATGGAGGCGGCCAATCGCGGTGCCGCCGACGTCGGCGCCAAGTCCGTCGGATTGAACATCACCCTTCCGCACGAGCAGCAGCCCAATCCCTACATCACCCCCGCGCTGTGTTTTCAGTTCAAGTACTTCGCCATCCGGAAGATGCATTTTCTCCTCAGGGCCAAGGCCCTGGTGGCTTTTCCAGGGGGGTACGGCACGCTGGACGAGCTGTTCGAGACCCTCACGCTGCTCCAAACCGGAAAGGTCACCGGCATGACCATCGTCCTGATGGGCAAGGCCTTCTGGGAGAAACTCATCAACTGGTCGGCCCTGGTCGAGGCGGGTTTGATCGGCGACGAGGACTTGCAGCTCTTCCACTACGCGGAGACGGCCCAGGAAGCCTGGGATCTCATCTCGAAGAACCACGGAGTCGCCCCTCCCAAATGAAGATCGCCTTCCACGGCGCGGCCCGGTCGGTCACCGGCAGCCGGCACCTGCTGCAGACCGGCAGCGCGCAGGTGCTCCTGGATTGCGGGATGTTTCAAGGCAACCGGCAGGAGGCCGAGCGACGCAACCGCATTCTCGGGTTCGATCCCAAAGCCGTCAACGCGGTGTTGCTCTCCCATGCCCATATCGACCACAGCGGGGCTCTGCCGGTGCTGGCCAAGCACCGTTTCGCCGGCAAGGTCTATCTCACGCAGGGGACCGCCGATCTGACCAACGTGTTGCTGGAAGACTCGGCACGGATCCAGGAGAACGACTGCACGTATGTCAACAAAGAGGAGCGCCGGCGGGGGAAGCAATGCCGGGCACCCTATTACGACTCGGATGACGTGGAGGACATTGCGCGCCGTTTTGCCGGCGTCCGGTATCAGGAGACCGTCACCGTGCATCCGCGCATCAAGGCCTCGTTCCACGACGCAGGCCACATTCTCGGCTCGGCCGCCATCCGCGTCGCCGTGTCCGAGGGAGGCGGCACGAAGACGGTGTTGTTCACGGGCGATCTGGGCCGGAAACGGATGCCGGTTCTCCGCGATCCGGCCAGCCCGCCGCCCTGCGATGCGCTCATCATCGAATCCACCTACGGCGACCGGCTGCACGACAACGCGCAGGAGGCGCAGACCCAAAAGATCATCGAGCTCGTGGCGCACATCAAGGCCCACCGGAGCAAACTCATCGTCCCGGCCTTTGCCGTGGGTCGGACGCAGGATATCGTGATGCGGATCAAAGCGCTGGTCCGTGAAGGCAAGATCGAGCCGTTTCCGATTTTCATCGATTCGCCGCTTGCCGCCAAAGCCACGGAGATTTTTCGCAAGCATCCGGAGTATTACGACGAAGAAACCTTCAACACGCTCACGTCGGAAGGCGATCCGTTCGGGGCGCGGTACATCCGGTACGTGTCGTCGGTGGACGACAGCAAAAAGCTGAACGCGATGAAAGGGCCCTGCATGATCATCGCTTCCTCCGGCATGTGCGAAGGCGGCCGTGTGCTGCACCATCTGAAGCACGCGATTCAGGACGCCGCCAACGTGGTGGTCATCGTCGGATTTCAGGCCGAGCACACGTTGGGCCGCAAGCTGGTCGAGAACTGGGACGTGGTCCCCATCTTCGGGATTCCCACGCCACGCCGGGCGCAGGTCGTGCGGTTCAACGGCCTCTCGGCCCACGCCGACCGGAACGATCTCCTGGCCTACGTCCGTGCGATTCGTCCGCTGCCGGGCAAGGTCTTCGTGGTCCACGGCGAAGAAAAACAGGCCCTGTCGCTGGCGGCGGCCATGCAAGCCGAGCATCCGGCCATGCGCGTCGTGGTCCCGCACCAGGGGAACGTCTATGACGTCTGAGCGGTCTTTCCTGACAGGGGCGGTGCTGCTGACCGCGCTCATCGCCGTGCCAACGGCTTCCGGTACTGCGGAGGAAGCCCGGCAGCGCGCGCGCGAGCTGGGCATGACCGTCGGCCGCTACCAGCCGGGTCCGCTCAATGCCATTACCGATGTGGCGGGGGTGAAGGTCGGCCAGGTCACCTTGAATCGCGGGGAGGGCGCGCTCAAGCCGGGACAGGGACCCGTCCGCACCGGTGTCACCGTCATCGTGCCGCGCGACGACGTCTGGCACAAAAAAGTGCCGGCTGGATCGTTCGTGCTCAACGGCACCGGTGAGATGACCGGTCTCGCCTGGGTCGCGGAGTCCGGATTTCTGGAGTATCCCATCGCCCTGACAAGTACCCTGAACGTGCCGCGGGTCGCCAACGGGGTGATGAGCTGGATGATCAAGCGCTACCCTGAGATCGGCATCACCGACGATACGCTCACGCCGGTCGTGGCCGAGTGCGACGACAGCCGCCTGAACGATAGTCAGGGCCGGCACGTGTCGGAGCAGGACGTGATGGCGGCGCTGGATGGGGCTTCGACCGGTCCTGTGGCCGAGGGAGCCGTGGGCGCGGGGACCGGCATGGTGTCCTACGGATTCAAGGGAGGAATCGGCACCTCGTCGCGGAGGCTGCCGAAGGACGAAGGCGGCTACACGGTCGGCGCGCTGGTCAACGCCAACCACGGGCGCCGGGAAGAATTGATAGTCGCCGGCGTCCCCGTGGGGCGGCTGTATAGAGGCGAGGAGAAGGCGTCCATTGGAGCCGAAGGCTCGATCATCATCGTCCTTGCCACCGATGCGCCATTGGACAGCCGCCAGCTCGGCCGGCTGGCCAAGCGCGCCGCGCTGGGGCTGGCGCGTACGGGATCCTCCGCCCGGCACGGGAGCGGAGATTTCATGCTGGCCTTTTCGACGGGGAACACGATCCCCCATTACCCGACAGGCAGCACCTTCACGATGACCCATCTGTCCGACGCGCATATCAATCCTCTGTTGAGCGCGACCGTCGAGGTCACGGAAGAGGCGATTCTCAATGCCTTGACCATGGCACGCACCACCGTGGGCCGGGACGGCCACCGCGCCGAAGCCATCTCCTTGACAACACTCCGCGCGCTGCTGGCTGCCGGCAAATAACCGCCTTGCATTTCCCGGCAGGGGCTGTCTATGCTTAATCAAGGCTGACAGCACGCTCCGTGTGATACGAAAGGATGAGCGGCATGACCGAGTATCAAATGGGCGGCGGGCTCAAGCAGATGACCGCCATCGACAAGACACAGGCCTTCGCGGAATTCCTGAAAAACCGTCTCGTCCGGGCGCTGGAGGCGGAGGACCCCACCGAGTTGCATTACCTCCTGGCGCAACTCGACGATTACCATTCCTACATGTGGCGCTATCACAAGAAACTGCAGTCCGAACGGGGCGAGCGGGCCAATCTTCCGGAGTGACGGGAACGAGGACGGGACCGACCCTGCCCAGGGGCACCGATGTCGAGCAAAGTCCAGACCGCGTTGAAGTTTGCGGCGGCCGTCTCGCGGGAGCGGGACCCGCGTGCGGCGGGATCTTCCGTCGCGCAAGCCGTCCGGCGCGATCTGGGCGGCCGGCCGGCCGACCTGGCCTGTCTTTTCTTTTCGTCGCAGTATACCGAGCCCGCCGAAGCATTGGTGGAGGCAATCCGGAGCGAGCTGGCCCCCCGCCTGCTGATCGGATGCTCCGGCGAGGGCGTCATCGGCGGAAGCGAAGAAATTGAAAGCGCTGCCGCAGTCACTCTCTGGGTGGCCGGTCTTCCGGGCGTGACGCTGACGCCGTTCCGCCTGACGGCCGACCGGGACGACTATGGGATTTCCCTGACCGGCTGGCCGGGAGTGCTGGACAATCTCCCGGCGCGTCCGTCGTTTGTCCTGCTGGCCGACCCCTTTTCCACGCCCATGGATGAGGTCCTGGCGCTGATCGCGGATCGGTGTCCCGGCTCGCCGGCGATCGGCGGTCTGGCCGGCGGCGGGCGGGACCAGGGTGACAACCGCATGGTGCTCAATGGGGACGTCTACGATGGAGGTCTGGTCGGTGTGACCCTCTCCGGCCCCCTCGCCATCCGGACGGTCATTTCGCAGGGGTGCCGGCCGATCGGGGAACGGTACATGGTGACCAGGGCGGAGCACAACGTCATCCACGAGCTGAGCGGCACGCCAGCGCTTCAGCAACTCCAATCGTTCTTCGGCTCGCTCAGCGAGGACGAGCAGCGCCTGGCCCAGCGCGCCTTGCACATCGGCGTGGTGATCGACGAGCAGCGCAATCGCTTCGAGCGGGGCGATTTCCTGGTGCGGAACCTGATCGGCGCGGATCAGCGGTCGGGCAGCCTCGCCATCGGCGATGTGGTCCGGGAAGGGCAAACGGTCCAGTTTCACCTGCGGGATGCCCAATCCGCGACGGAGGACCTCCATATGCTGCTGGCGGCGGAGCGGGTCCGGCATCAGCAGCCGCCGCTGGGCGCGCTGGTGTTCAGCTGCTGCGGGCGTGGCCGCGGACTGTTCGGGCGGCCGCATCACGATGTGTCCATCCTCAAGGAGCGGGCCGGCGAGATTCCGACCGCCGGGTTCTTCGCCCAGGGTGAAATCGGCCCGGTGGGCGGGCGCAACTTCCTCCACGGCTACACCGCCAGTGTCGCGCTGTTTTCGGAGCCGGACGTCTAGTCCACATGCGACGCTGAGTCGATGAAGCGCACCCCTCTGTATCAGACGCACCTGTCCGCGGGCGCCAAGCTGGTGGACTTCGCCGGCTGGGAGATGCCGATCCAGTATTCCGGCGTCGTAGACGAGTACCAGACCGTTCGGACCTCCGCGGGGCTCTTCGACGTCAGCCACATGGGCCGGCTCACCGTCGAAGGCCGCGACGCCGTCTCCTTCCTGCAGCGCGTCACCACGAACGACGCCGCGCCGCTGGCCGTCGGCGCCGCGCAGTACTCGATGGTCTGCAATCCATCCGGCGGCATCAAGGACGACATTTTCATCTATCGCCTGGGCGAGACCAGATTTCTCGTCTGCGTCAATGCATCCAATCGCGAAAAGGTCTTCTCCTGGCTGTGCGCGCAGGCGCCGCAGGGCGATGTCCGTCTCGAGGATGAAAGCGGCCACCTGGCGCAAATCGCACTCCAGGGGCCCCAGTCGCCGCAGATCTTACAGACCATCTGCGCCGCCGCCGATCGGCTGAAGCCGCGCCAGTGCCTGGAAACGGCCGTCCTGGGGGCGCAGAGCCTGGTGTCTCGAACCGGCTATACCGGCGAGATCGGCTACGAGCTCTATATGCCGTCATCTTCGGCTCAGGCGGTCTGGGAGACCCTGCTCAAGACGGGGCAACAGGCCGGCATCAAGCCCTGCGGGTTGGGGGCCCGCGACCTGCTGCGGCTGGAAGTCGGCTATCTGCTTTACGGGAACGACATGGACGAGCAGACCACGCCGCTGGAAGCGAGCGCCGCCTACGCGGTGAATTTCACAAAAGGCGACTTCATCGGCCGGCCGGTTCTGCTCGAACAGAAGGAAAAAGGATTGGCGAAGCGGCTCGTCGGTTTTGAATTGATCGAGAAGGGCGTGCCGCGCCATGGGATGAAAGTCCTGGCCGCCGGCAAAGAGATCGGCGTCGTCACCAGCGGGAACCTCTCGCCGCGCCTGCAGAAGGGGATCGGCCTCGCCTACGTGCCCCCCTCCTTCGCGGGGCCGGGCGCGCGGTTTCAGATTGATATCCGCGACCGCCTGCAGGAGGCCGTCTGCGTCAAGCTGCCGTTCTATAAGAGAGCGAGTAGCCAATAGCTAATAGCTGAAAGCTCCGGAAACGAGATTTTGCTATTTGCTGTTCGCTACCAGCTATTTGCTGACCATGACGAAGAACATCTATAAAGGCAAGGTCGTCACGCTCAATCTCGAGACCGTGACGCTGCCGAACGGCGCCACGGTCGAGCTGGAAGTCGTCCGCCATCCGGGCGCGGCGGCCATCGTGCCGATGAAAGACGAACGCACGGTCATTCTGATCCGGCAATTCCGGTTGGCTGCCGGCGGCTTCATTTACGAAATCCCGGCGGGCAAATTACAGCCCGGTGAGGATCCGCGCCTCTGCGCGGAGCGCGAACTGGAGGAGGAGATCGGCTATCGTGCCGGCACGATCGAACGGCTGGAGACGTTTTTCACGGCGCCCGGCTTCACCGATGAGATCATGCACCTGTTCAAAGCCACCGGCCTTACGAAAACATCGCAAAAACTCGACCACGACGAGGTTCTTGAAGTCATTGAAATTCCTATAGAAAAAGCCATTTCTCAAATTCGAGATGGCACCATCCGGGATGCTAAGACGATCGTCGGCCTTCAGTCAGTCTACCTGCGTTCCCGCTAATCTCAGCCCTTCAGATTCCTGACTGCCGCCAGCGTGCTGTCCACTTCAGCCGGCGAGGTCAGCAGGCTCGGCGCGAGGCGGGCATACTTCGTGGCGTAGGGTGTGACGCTGGCGAGGATTTTTTTCTGACGAAGCGCCTGCACGACCTGCTCGGGTGTCATGCCGTCCACTTCGAAGCAGACGATCCCGGCCGACAGGTCCTCCGCCATCGGCGTATGCAGGGTTACGTGTTTCATGGCTGCCAACCCTTCCTTGAGTTGGCGGTTCAACAGATGGATTCGTTTGGCGATCCGGTCCTTGCCGATCGCAAGATGGAATTTGAACGCCTCGTCCAGCGCCCAACGGTGCTCGAACGAATGGAAGCCGCCCGGCGTCATGAGGGCTGCGCGCGGCACCTCGTGCGGCGGAAGCTCTTTCATCCAGATGCGGTAGACCTCATTGTTGAAGGTTGGAATCGTCGCGTGCGCAAGCGGCCAGGCCTTGGGATGGCCCCAGACCAGCCCCGTGCCGCGGGGTCCGAAGATCCATTTGTGGCAGCCAGCCGTCAAGAAGTCGCAGCCCAGATCCGCTACCGTGACGTCTTCCACGCCGAACCCGTGCACACCGTCCACACAGAAGATCACCCGGTCCTTCTCGTTGCGCTTGGCGTTGATCGTGCCCAGCGCGTCGGCAATGGAACGGATCGGCAGTTTGAGTCCCGTGCTCGAATGGACCCAGGTCACCGCCACGTAGCGCGTGTTGGGCCGCACGGCCTTCACGAGCAAGTCCACGATCTCGTCCTTCGACACGGTCACCAGCTTTTTGTAGAGCGGAACCTGCCGGAACGAGGCGTTCGTCCGCTCGGCCCGGTGCCGCAGAGAAGTCTCCGTCGAGTAATGGTCGTGGGTCGTAGAGAGAATTTCCTGGCCCGGCCAGAGCGTGAGACCGCCGTAGAGCAAGCCCAGCCCCATCGTCGTGCTGTCCGTCAGCGCGATGTCGGTCGGCTGCGCGCCGAGATAGCTCGCGGCGGCGCGCAGAACCTCCGCCTCGGCCCGCTCCTCGTTCTCGAACCAGTAGGATGCGGGATCTTCGTCCAATCCGCGCCGGTGCCGCTCGATCGCTTCACGGACCGGGGCCGGGTGTGAGGCGAGCAGAAAACCGGTCATGTGGATCCAGTCGCGCTTGAGCAGGAATTGATCGCGCACCGCTTCCCAGGTGTCCAACTTGGGCGCCGCCGCCGTCTGAGCCAGGGCTTTGGGGAGGGGGAGGGTACCGGCCAGCAACCCAGCGCTCAGCGCCAAACCGGTGCGAACCAGAAACTGTCTGCGGTCAACGGTGTCCATGATTTCACTCTACTGCGCAGGGGAAGACAGCGCAAGGCCGGTACGGGGACTGGCTCCGCTTTGCGGTGCCTGTCCCCGTCGAAGCCAGACTCTTACTCGAACGTTCTTCGGAGTGCCTTGAGCCGCCCGCGCTTCTTTTTATGCTCGACGCGTTTCTGCTGCGAGCCCATGGTCGGTCTTGTGGCTTTTCGTTTCTTGCGTGGGATGGTCGCGCGTTGAATGAGTTCCCGGAGCCGCGCGAGGGCGTCCTCACGATTCTGCTCCTGGCTTCGATGCTGCTGGGCCTTGATGGTAATCACGCCTTCTTGTGAAATGCGGTGATCCTTCAGCAGCAACAGCTGTTCTTTGTAGAACTCGGGCAGCGAAGAGGCGGCGATATCGAACCGCAAATGAACGGCCGTCGAGACTTTATTCACATGCTGACCGCCGGCGCCCTGCGCACGCACCGCATGGATGTCGATCTCGGCATCCGGTATGGCAACGTGATGTGAAATGTGCAGCATCAGTGCATCACGGATTTTTTGCACAACGAAAGCCAGTCCCGTGATTTCTCATCGTCGGTCGCGATCCATCCCGGACGGCGCTGCGCAGCAGACCCCGGTGGTTCAGCCAGGAGCCGCCGCGGTGGACCTTGAACTCGCCGCCCCCCGGTCCCTTGGGGTTGCGCTCGTCGGAATTCTCGTAATACTTCGGGTCGTACCAGTCGGCCGTCCATTCCCACACGTTGCCGGCCATGTGCATCAGACCGGTCGGTGTGGCGCCTTTCTCTAATTCGGTCACAGGGATGGTCAGGATGCCCTGCCTACCCTTCGTGGCAATGACCCCCGAGCCATTCTCGCCGGCAAACCAAGCCTTGGCCTCTTCAGGCGAGCCGAAGTCCGTGCCGGACCAGTAGGAGACGCCGTTGGCACGCATCCGGTCATGCTGGTTGCCCCAGGGATACTCGCGACCATCGGCCCCCCGCGCCGCCTTCTCCCATTCTGCTTCCGTCGGCAGGCGCTTGCCCGCCCAGGTGCAGTAGGCGACTGCGTCGTGCCAGTCCACGTTCACGACCGGATGGTCGAGGAGCTTGACTTCAATCTCCGTGCCCTTCCAGAGATTGTACGAGGGATCGCAGCAATGTTCCGGCACGCGGTGGCCCGCCGCCTTCAGAAAAGTCTGGTACTGGCGGTTCGTGACTTCGTAGCGGTCAATATAAAAAGAGGAGAGAATAATCGTCCGCTGCGGATGTTCGTCGGCGTCGCCCTGGCCCTCCGGACTGCCGCGCAGGAACGGGCCTTCCTGGATTAGCACCATCGGTGCCCCGTCCTTGCCAACAATTTCGGCGGCTTCTACTGGCACGAGGAGGTACACAATAAGGAAGATAAGGGCGAGCATCTGATTTCCCTACTTCAGCAGCGCGAGAAACTCGGCGAGCTTGATGATTCGCGTGGTCTCATACTGCCCAAGATCGAGCAGGTGGCGGTCACCCGTCACAATGAAATCCGCATGAGACCCGATGGCACATTCAAGGATGCGGTTATCCGGTTCATCGTGAAGGATATGGAGACGGGGGAATGACTCCACCAGCGTGGCGTTCTGGCTGAGGTACAGGATCAACTGTCGTGCCCGGTCGCTTGACCAATCGAACTTTGTTTGGAGAACTCCGGCGGTTTCGGTGAGGATAGGGACAGAGGTGAGTAACTCGAACGTCCCACGCGTGGCATGCAGGAAGGCTTCTTCGGCATCGCCGCCGGGAATGGCAAAGGCTGAGATATAAATGTTCGTGTCGAAAACGACACGCACGCTTACCGGCCCTGAAACACCAAGGTCTCGACGTCACCCTGGGTGAGCACCCCCTTCTTACGAGCTTGCTTCACGCCGTAGCGCTGGAGCGCGAAGAATTCCTCCTCCCCCTTGCGCTGCCGATACGTCGCAAACATATCTCGGAAGAGTTGACTCTTGTTCTTCGCTTCCACCTTGGCCAGTTTCTCAAACTGCGCCGCGAGGTCCGAAGGCACGGACACGGTCACCGGCACACGCGTTTTCTTCATAGCCGTCTCCTGTATGACAAAATTGTACAGGGGAGATTCTGCCGAGTCAATTGATCAGAGTAACCGAGGTTGCTTGAACACTCCGGATCGTTCTGCTACAAGAACGTTCGCATGCCACCCCACGACACCCGTCACTGCGGAGCCCGTATCTTTTCGAGAAACAGGTTCTTCGGGGCATCGGTCATTTCTTCGGCCCTCTGCGTGATCAATGTCTTCCTCTGGGCTCCGCCTCTATCCTCAGCCGCCGAGTCCCGACGTGACACGCCGACGCTGGAGTTCGACATTGCCCTCCCGAACAAGACCGGCCTGCTCAACGCCGGAGAGCCCTTCAATTTTTCGGTCCGCGTGAAAGGATTGAAACCGGGTCGCGGAGAGGAATTGGTGGCTGTCTTTGAAAGCTCCGCGTTTCCCTCCCGGCTTGTGTCGCTCGAGTCCGATGGTTCATCAGAGGACCTCACTGCCTCCACCCAGCTCTCGTCCCATCCCATGGCCATGAGTGCATCTAGTCAACCTATTCGGGTGGAGGTGATCGTTGCCCGTCTCAACGGTCTGCGTCTGCACACCGTGCTGCAGCGCACGGTCTATCTCACAGCGGGCCCGCCGCCGGCGCCATCGAACGGCGACCATTCCCCGCCGGCTCCTCTCACAAGCCCGCTGGATTCGTTGCTGGACCAGGCCAGCGCGACCGATCGGTTCGGCCAGCCGGTGCAACCCTTGCTGCTGCCCGAGGATATCCGCGAGGAGAATCTGGGTGAGGGGCCGCCGATGGTGCAAAGTCCCGTCTACTGGAAGCAGATCACCGAAACGGTGACAAAACGCTGGGGGCAGGAATTATCCCAGCTGGGAAAGGGCCGGGCCGCGCGGGATCTCCGCGTCAAGTTTCAGCTCTACCCCGGCGGCTTCGCGCAACTGATCCAGATCGAGCGGAGCTCAGGCAATGCGAACGTCGACGAAGCCGCCCTGCGCACCGTCCTCAGCCTGCACCCGTTCCCGCCCTTCCCGCCCGACGTCCGCGAGCCGTCTGTTGACGTCCACGTCGACCTCCCCGGCCCCAAACGCTGAGTGAAACGGTTCCTGGCACTTTTGTCATTTCTTATTCTTCGGCATGGGGGCGGGAAATGGGGACAGGCAGCTTTCGGAAAAGCAGCCAGTCCCCTAGTAGCTTTCCATCGGTGGGCAGGTGCAGACCAGATGCCGATCCCCGTAGGCATCGTCAATCCGCGCGACCGAGGGCCAGAACTTGTGGTCCCGTGTCCAGGCCGCCGGAAACGCCGCCTGCTCCCGGCTGTACGCGTGCTTCCAGTCCGTCGCCGTCACCGCGTGCATCGTATGCGGCGCGTTCTTCAGCGGGTTGTCGTCCTTCGGGAGGCGGCCGTCCACGATGTCCTGAATCTCCGCGCGAATCTTGATCATCGCCTCGCAGAACCGGTCGAGCTCAACCTTCGACTCACTCTCCGTCGGCTCGATCATCAAGGTACCCGGTACCGGGAACGACACAGTCGGCGCGTGGAAGCCGTAATCCATCAGCCGCTTGGCCACGTCCATCGCCTCCACGCCCGCACTCTCCTTGAACGGCCGCACGTCGAGGATGAACTCGTGCGCAACGTACCCCTGTCTGCCCGTGTAGAGCACCGGGTAGTGTTTCTCCAGCCGCTTGGCCATGTAGTTGGCGTTGAGGATCGCCACCTTCGTCGCTTTCGTCAGCCCCTCCGCCGCCATCAGCGCGATATAGATCCACGAGATAGACAGGATGCTCGCGCTTCCGTAGGGCGCGGCAGACACAGGACCGATGGATTCCTTCCCGCCCAGCTTCGTGATCGGATGGCCAGGCAGGAAGGGCGCCAGGTGCGCCGCCACGCAGATCGGCCCAACGCCGGGCCCTCCGCCTCCGTGCGGGATGCAGAAGGTCTTGTGCAGATTCAGGTGGCAGACATCCGCTCCATAGTCGCCCGGCCGGCAAAGCCCGACCTGCGCGTTCATGTTAGCGCCGTCCAGGTACACCTGCCCGCCGTACTGGTGCACGGTCTGGCAGATTTTCCGGATGCCCTCCTCGAACACGCCGTGCGTGGAGGGATAGGTCACCATGATCGCAGCGAGTTTGTTTCGGTGCTCCTTCGCCTTGGCCTCCAGGTCGGCCGGATCAATGTTGCCGTGAGCGTCGCAAGCCACCGGCACGACCGCCATGCCGGCAATCACGGCGCTGGCGGGATTCGTCCCGTGGGCCGAGACGGGAATCAGGCACACGTTGCGATGGCCCTCCTTGCGATGCCGGTGATAGGCCCGGATGACCATCAACCCCGCGTACTCGCCCTGCGAGCCGGCGTTCGGCTGGAGCGACGTGGAGGCGAAGCCGGTGATTTCGGCCAGCCGGTCTTCCAGTTGCCGGAACAGCTCCTGATAGCCCAGCGTCTGCTCCACGGGCGCGAAGGGGTGAAGGCGGCCGAAGCCCTTCCACGTCACCGGAATCATCTCGACGGAGCCGTTGAGCTTCATCGTGCAGGAGCCGAGCGGGATCATCGAGTGCACCAGCGACAGGTCCTTATCCTGTAATCGCTGGATGTAACGGGTCAGCTCGTGCTCCGAGTGGTAGCGGTTGAAGACCTCGTGGGTCAGGTACTTGCTCGCGCGGGCCAGGTGCTTGGGATAGCCGAGCGCGACCTTGGCCGCCAGCTCCTGGACGGTGAAGGACACCGGCTGTCCGCCGGCGAAGATGTCGAACATGGTCTGGATCTCCGCCGCGGTCGTGACCTCGTCGAGCGAAATCGTGAGGAAGCCGTCCTCGTGCCGCCGGAAATTCATGCGGCGCTCCACGGCGCGGGCGACGATCCGCGCCACCGATTGGTGCGGGGCCCGGCCCATCGGCCTGATCTTCAGCGTGTCGAAGCTCGGCGTCGGGCCGACTTCATAGCCCAGGCGGCGCAGCCCTTCGGCGAGCACGACCGTGAGGCCGTGCACGCGCTCCGCGATGCGCTTGAGCCCCTCCGGGCCGTGATACACCGCGTACATGCTGGCCATGACCGCCAGCAGCACCTGCGCCGTGCAGATGTTGCTGGTGGCCTTGTCGCGACGGATGTGCTGCTCGCGCGTCTGGAGCGTGAGCCGGCAGGCGGGCCTGCCGGCCGCGTCTTTCGACACGCCGACGATGCGCCCCGGCATCTGCCGCACGTGCTCGATCTTGCAGGACAGGAACGCGGCGTGGGGCCCGCCGAAACCCATCGGCACCCCGAAGCGTTGGGTCGACCCGACCGCGATGTCCGCGCCCGATTCGCCGGGCGGCTTGATGAGCGTCAACGCAAGCAGGTCCGTCGCCACGACCACCAGCGCGCCGGCCCGATGGGCCCGCTCGATCAGCTCGTGGTCGTCGCGGATCGTCCCGTCCGTGGCCGGATATTGCAGGAGCAGGCCGAAGAGGTCCTGCTTGGCGAAATCGATCGCCTCGATGCGGTCGATGTGCAGCCGGATGCCCAGCGGCTCCGCGCGGGTCTGCAGGACGGCGATGATCTGCGGGTCGCAATCCTTGGAGATGAAAAACCCGTGCTTCTCCTTGCCGCCCTCGGCCGCGCGATGCGCGACGCGCAGGCACATGGTCATGGCCTCGGCGGCCGCCGTGGCGTCGTCCAGCAGCGACGCGTTGGCGCAGGGCAGGCCGGTCAGGTCCGAGACCATCGTTTGGAAGTTGAGCAGCGCCTCCAGCCGGCCCTGGGCGATCTCCGCCTGGTAGGGCGTGTACTGGGTGTACCAGGCCGGGTTTTCCAGGACATTGCGCTGGATGACCGGCGGCGTGATGCAGTCGTGGTAGCCCATGCCGATGAAGGAGCGGAAAACCTGATTGCGGTCGTGCATGGCGCGCAGCTCGGCCAGCACGTCGAACTCACCCCGGCAGGTGCCGAAGGTCAGCGGCTGGCGCATCCGGATGTCGTCCGGCACGACTCCGTCAATGAGCGCGTCGAGCGACTTGAGGCCCAGCGTCGCCAGCATCTCCTGGACGTCGGCGTCGGTCGGTCCGATGTGGCGGTGCGCAAACGTATCGGAAGGATTCAAGAAGGACTGAGGGCTCATGGATGCTCCTGTTGCCCTCAATTTTGCATAGAGAACGCGATTGAAGCAAGTGCTCTCTCGGCCCTTGCCTCGCTCGCCCTCCTTACGCCATGATGAAGGAAGCCATGAGCCGTACGTCTGTCTCTCCTGCATGAAAGTCCACGATCTGCTCATCGTCGGCGCCGGGCTGGCCGGCATGCGGGCGGCCCTGGCGGCGCCCTCGCAGCTCGACGTCGCGCTCGTCTCCAAAGTCCATCCGGTCCGGAGCCATTCGGTGGCGGCCCAGGGCGGCATCAACGCCGCGCTCGGCGAGAATGACTCCTGGGAGGCCCACGCCTTCGATACGGCCAAGGGCGGTCTCTACCTGGGCGACCAGGACGCCATCGAGGCCATGTGCCGCGAGGCGCCCGGGGACATCCTCGACCTGGAGCGCATGGGCGTCATCTTCAGCCGGGACGAGCAGGGCCGCATCGCGCAGCGCCCCTTCGGCGGGGCCGGCTTCCCGCGCACCTGCTACGCCGCCGACCGCACCGGCCACGCCCTCCTCCACGCGATGTACGAGCAGCTCATGAAGCGCGACTGCCATGTCTATGAGGAGTGGTACGTGACGTCGCTGATCGTGGAGGACGGCGTCTGCCGCGGCGCGATCGCGTGGGATCTCCTGCGCGGCGGCCTGCACGCGATCGGGGCGAAGGCGGTCGTGCTGGCCACGGGCGGCAGCGGCCGCGTGTTCCTCACCAGCACCAACGCCGTGATCAACACCGGCGACGGCATGACTCTGGCCTACCGGGCCGGCGCGCCGCTGATGGATATGGAGTTCGTGCAGTTCCATCCCACGACGCTCAAGGACACCGGCATCCTCATCACGGAAGGCGCGCGCGGCGAAGGCGGCTACCTCCTCAACACCCTGGGCGAGCGGTTCATGAAGCACTACGCCCCGGAGCAGATGGAGCTGGCGACCCGGTCCACGGTGGCGCTCGCCATCGGGCGGGAAATTCAGGAAGGCCGCGGCGTGGACGGCTGCATCCTGCTCGATCTGCGGCATCTGGGGCGGCAGCGGATCCTCGAGCGCCTGCCCCAGATCCGCCAGCTGTCGCTGGAGTTTGCCGGCGTGGACCCGATCGAATCGCCCGTGCCGGTCCGGCCCGGTGCGCATTACCAGATGGGCGGGGTCAAGACCACGATCTGGGGCGAAACGTCGGTACCCGGCCTCTACGCGGCGGGCGAGTGCGCCTGCGTGAGCATCCACGGGGCGAACCGGCTGGGCGGCAATTCGCTCCTGGAGACGATCGTCTTCGGCCGGCGGGCGGGTCGGCGGGCATCCGAGTATATCGGCACCGTCAGACCGCGCGCTTTGCCGGATGCGGCGCTCAAGCAGGAGGAGGCGCGCCTCCGGCGTCTCATGGGCAATCATGGACCGGAGCGGGCCTGGCAGGTGCGCGACGATCTGGGAAGCGTCATGAGCACGAACCTGGGCATCTTCCGGACCAAACAGTCCATGACCGAGGCGTTGGAAACAATCCGCGGGTTGCGCGCGAGCGCGGAATCGGTGATGCTCCAGGACAAGGGGAAGATTTTCAATGCCGACCTGATCCAGGCGCTGGAGTTGAGCTGCCTCGTCGAGGTGGCGGAGACCATCGTAGCCGGCGCGTTGGCCCGCGAGGAAAGCCGCGGCGCGCACTACCGCGCCGATTTTCCCAAGCGGGACGACGCCAGGTGGCTCAGGCACACGCTAGTCACAAAGACGCCGGAAGGCCCGCAGCTGTCCTATGCGCCGGTGACGGTCACGAGATTTCCGCCGAAATGAACGAAGAGGATCCATAGGCGATAGGTGACAGGCTATAGGCAAGAGGGGATTGTATATCCCATTGCCTATACCGGTTATTGTTATGCGCATCCTGGTCGTTGAAGACGAAGCCAAGGTTGCCTCCTTTATCAAGCGGGCGCTGGAGGAGGAGAGCTACGCCGTGGATGTCTGCGCCGACGGCGCCGCGGGCCTGGCGATGGGCCGGAGCGGGAGCTACGATCTCATCATTCTCGACGTCATGCTGCCGAATCTCTCCGGGTTTGATGTCCTCAAAGCATTGCGGGCACAGAAGATCAAGACGCCGATCCTGCTGCTCACGGCCAGGGCGCAGGTTGAACAGAAAGTGAACGGGCTGGACGCGGGCGCTGACGATTACCTGACCAAGCCCTTTGCGATCGAGGAATTGCTGGCGCGGGCGCGCGCCCTGCTGCGGCGCGGGAGCGGCGAGCCAGCGGGGGTGCTTCAAATAGACGACCTGGTGCTCAACCCGGCGACCCGCGTGGTGACACGCGGCGGCCAGCCCGTCGAGCTGACGGTGAAAGAATATGCCTTGTTGGAATACCTGATGCGGAACGCCGGTCGCGTGCTGACCCGGCCCATGATCGCCGAGCACGTCTGGAACCAGGACTTCGACACCTATACGAACGTCATCGACGTTTACATGAGCTACCTGCGGAACAAGATCGACAAGGGCCGCGCCCGCAAGTTGATCCACACGGTCCGCGGCAGCGGCTACGTGCTGAAGGCCGACTGATGCCTCTCCGCGTCCGTCTCACGCTCTGGTATGGCACGGCGCTCGCGCTCGTGCTGATCGTCTTCGCCGGTGCCCTTTATGCGGTCATGGCGCGGGGACTGCGCGAGCAGGTGGACCAGTCACTGGCTGCTGCGGCGGAAACGGCGGTCCGGTCGATCGAGCAGACGCGCGCCAATCCCTTCTCGCAGTTCGAGGACCTGGCCGCGCAGTTTCCTGAGCTTGCCGTGGTGGACAAATTTTTTCAGATCTTCAGCCCCACCGGTGCCGTCACGATCCAGTCGCCGCACATCAAGCCGCACGATGTTCTGCTGAGCCGCGCCGCGCTCGAGGCCGCCTTGGCTGGCCAGACGATTTTCCAATCCGTCCGCTTTGCGGACGAGTCGCCTATGCGGCTGTTCGCCGTGCCGGTCTTCGAAAACGGGACGCTGGCGAGCATCGTACAGGTCGGCACCTCGCTGCAGCCGGTCGAGGAGATGCTGCAGCGGCTCCTGTTCCTCCTGCTCGTCATGCTGCCGGTCGCGCTGGCGGCGTCCATGGGAGCGGGGTGGCTGATTGCCGGGCGCGCGCTCAGGCCGGTGGGCACCATCACGGAGGCGGCGCAACGGATCGCCGAGGGTGATTTAAGCCGACGGCTTGCCGTACCGCCTACCGCCGACGAGATCGGCACGCTCGTCGCGACCTTCAACGAAATGATCGCCAAGCTGGACGCGTCGTTCCAGCAGGTCCGCCGGTTCAGCGCCGATGCCTCGCACGAGCTCCGGACTCCGCTCACGGTGATGAAGGGCGAAACGGAGCTGGCGCTGCGCCGGCCACGCCAGGCGGAGGACTACAAGCTTGTGCTCGAGAGCAATCTCGAGGAAATCGACCGTTTGACACGGATCGTGGACGAGTTGCTGTTCCTGTCCCGCGCCGATCTCGGCGAGGTCACTATGGCGTCGCTGCCGGTCCGGCTCGACGAGCTGCTGCAGGAGGTGCAGAAACAGGCGTCGGTGCTCGGACAGGAGCGAAGCGTGCAGGTGGTGCTCGGCTCGCTGACGCCCGCGACGATTTTGGGTGACGAGTTGCGGCTCCGCGAGCTGCTGCTTAATCTCGTCGACAATGCCGTGAAGTATTCGAAGCCGGGCGGCAAGGTCGAAATCAGCCTGGCGGCGGGCGACGGCCAGGCCAGGTTGTCCGTGTCCGACCAGGGCATCGGCATCCCGCCGGAGGCCCAGACCCGCATCTTCGACCGGTTCTACCGCACCAGCGAGGCCCGCGCCCACGCCAAGCGGGGCACGGGCCTGGGCCTCTCCATCTGCAAATGGATCGCGGAGTCCCATAAGGGCCGCATAGAAGTTCAAAGCCGCATTGACCAAGGGTCCCGCTTCACGGTCATCCTTCCTCTGACCATCGAAGATTAGAAACATTTAACTTCCCGTTAATCGTCCTCTCATCTTCGGTTGCTATCCTCCGGGCAGAACAACCAGCCCGCATTATTCATGACGGTTCGTCGCGCAATTGCGGAGTCGCACGGCGAGACGGGCGCGCGGAGCCGCGAGGGAGGGAGGCATACTTGAAACAGTATGTTGACCGACCGAGTGGCGAGCCCGTCCGCCGGCATGCAGGGAAGCCGCATGCCGGCTTGTCGCAGCCGCGAATCCGCGATTGCAGCAGAAGCGCTCATGGATGATGCGGGCCAGGAGGGACCCATGAGCTGGCTCACCAAGCGGGTACAGACCGCACGTCTTCGCGGGAAGAACAAGAAGAAGCAAGCGAAGGGGATCCTCTTGCGCCTGCGCCTGCGTACCGGAGGAAACGGCACATCGCGATTCCTGTCCGGCACGCTCATGACAAACCGGGAGCAAGAAGTGCCGACTCAACTCGGAGCAGAGAAAGGGGAAGGGCTATGAACGGGCAATTGAAAACGGGTTTGTGGCTCATTTTCGGAGTGTCATTGATCAGTCTGGCGATCGCTTGGGGCGGCCCGCCGCCACATGCGGTGAGCGCAACGGCAACGCCGGCGGCGGGGACGGCGGCTCCCGCTCCGGGTCTGCCGGCGCAGGGGTTCGCCGACATCGCCCAGGCGGTCACGCCAGCGGTCGTCAACATCGTGGCGTCGCGGCCGGTGGGGCGCGACACGCGTGAGCCGATGGAGGAATTTTTCAATTTTCCGTTCCCGTGGGGACCGCAGGGCCCGCGGGAATTCCGTGGCCCTCGCCATGACATGCCGGAGCCCCGCGGCGGCGGCCAGGGGTCTGGCGTCATCGTCACGCCGGACGGCTACGTGCTCACGAACAACCACGTGGTGGACAGCGCGAAGGAGCTGACCGTCACCTTGCCCGACAAGCGGGAATTCAAGGGCCGGATCGTCGGGACCGATCCCAAGACCGATCTGGCCGTCGTGAAGATCGACGGCAAGGATCTGCCCTACGTGCCCTGGGGCGATTCGAGCAAGCTGCGCGTCGGCGACTATGTGCTCGCAGTCGGCAATCCCTTCGGGCTCAATTCCACCGTGACGCTGGGCATCGTGAGCGCCCTGGGCCGCGGCAGGATGGGGATCACGCAGTACGAAGATTTCATCCAGACCGATGCAGCGATCAATCCCGGGAACTCCGGCGGCGCGCTGATCAACACGAAGGGCGAGCTGGTCGGGATCAACACGGCCATTTTCTCGCGTTCGGGCGGCAATGAGGGTGTCGGCTTCGCCGTGCCGACGAGCCTCGGCAAAACGGTGTTCGACAGCCTCGCCAAGACTGGCAAGGTGGTCCGCGGCTATCTCGGCGTCGGCATCCAGGACATGACGCAGGAGCTGGCCACGTCCTTCGGGCTCAAGGAATCGAAAGGGGCGCTTGTGAGCGATGTGAACGAGGACAGCCCGGCCGAGCAGGGCGGCCTCAAGTCGGGCGACGTCATCACCGCCTATCAGGGCATGCCGGTTCCGGACGGCATGACGCTCCAGCGGCTGGTGGCCAAGACGACGGTCGGTACGAAGGTATCGGTCAAGGTTGTGCGGGACGGCCGTGAGAAGGAGATCACGATTACGATCGGCGAGCTGCCCGACACGACCGTCATTGCCAAGGCGGAGGGAAGCGCGGCGGACCATGCGCTGGCCGGCGTGGCGGTGCAGGACCTGGATCGCAACATGGCCCGCGAGCTGGGGTTGGCCGGGAAAATCCGCGGCGTCGTGGTCGTGGGCGTGGAGCCGGACAGCGCGGCCGAGCAGGCCGGCCTGCAGCCGGGTGACGTGATCCGCGAGATCAACCGGCAGCCGGTCAAATCCGTGAAGGACTACGAGCAGGCTGCATCGCGCCTCAAAAAGGATGACCGGGTGCTCATGCTGGTCAATCGCAAGGGCGCGTCGCTGTTCTTGAGCGTGAAGGTGTAAGCAAGCACGAGAGGCTTCCGCGCCTACACCTCTCGGAGCGACCCTTCCCGGCCTTACCGAGTTGAAGCCTTCCGAAATTCCCTTGGCTGTGGTCGTTGACCACAGTGCCGTGGTCAGTCAGGTAAGCGGTGTCCAAATGACAGAAAATTAAACCGCTTTGGGCAGACTTCGCGCATGATCCAGCTTGTTCACATTGCCCTGCGAAAGCCGTACACCTTCGTCGTCCTCGCGATCTTAATCGTGATATTCGGGACCATGTCGGTGCTCCACACGCCGACCGATGTCTTTCCGAACATCTTGATCCCCATCACCTCCGTTGTCTGGGCCTACGACGGCCTGTTGCCGAAGGATGTCGAGGGGCGAATCACGTATATATTCGAACGCTTCCTCACCTCGACGGTCGAAGGCATCAAGTATATCCAGAGCCACTCCTACTACGGCAGCAGCATCATTAACATCTATCTTCAGGACGGAATCGACCGCGGCGGCACTGAAGCCGATATCGCGGCGATCTCACAGACGGTGGTCAAAGCGCTGCCGCCGGATATCTCCCCGCCAATGGTCATGCGTCTCGCACCATCCTCGGTGCCGGTGGCCACGCTGCAAGTCACCTCCGACACGCTGACGATGGCAGAGCTTTATAACCTCTCCATCATGCGCATCAGGCCGTTGCTTGTGACCATCGAGGGGGCGATCCTGCCGCATCCCTACGGTGGGCAGGACATGCAGATCATGGTGAATCTCGATCAGCAGAAATTGCTCGCCCGTCACCTCACCCCGGCAGACGTCCACGAAGCCCTCGGGCGGCAGAATCTCGTTCTGCCAGGGGGCGATCTGAAGATCAAGTCGACCGACTGGATCGTCCTGACGAACGCGTCCCCGCTGCAGGTCGAGGATTTCAACAACATTCCGATCAAGCGACAGGGCAACGCCTTCATTCATGTACGGGACGTCGCCGATGTGCGCCTCGCCGGCCGTGTGCAAACAAACTCTGTACTCGTGGAGGGCAAGCAGTCCGTCATCATCGTCGTGATGAAGAGCAGCGAGGCATCGACCCTGGATGTGGTCGATGGGATCAAGAAGATGATCCCCCGTATCGAGAAGGTCGTGCCCGAGGGCGTGAAGGTCACACTCCTGAACGACGCCTCGACCTTCGTGAAGGACTCGATCGCGGATGTTGTACACGAAATGGTGACCGCCGCTGTGCTGGTCGGCCTCATCGTGCTGCTGCTGCTCGGCTCCTGGCAGTCGACGGTCATTGTCGCCACCACGATCCCGCTCTCCATCCTGACTTCGCTCATCGTCCTGCACTGGACAGGACAATCGATCAATATCATGACCTTGGGTGGATTGGCGTTGGCCGTCGGGGTCCTCGTCGACAACGCGACGGTGGTGATCGAGAATATCGACACCCACCTCGCCATAGGCAAGCCGCTGGAAGACGCGATCATCGATGCCTCCAAACAGATTGTCCTCCCGGCATTCGTCGCCACGTTAGCCATCGCGATCGTCTGGTTTCCGCTCTTCGAGCTCAGCGGGGTATCGGGCTGGCTCTTCACGCCAATGGCGGAGGCGATCATCTTCGCGATGATTGGCTCCTTCGTCCTGTCGTTCACGCTGCTGCCGACCATGGCGAAATATATGCTCGCGGGCCACGTGGCGCCGCATGCACAGGTGCACGGCGGACCGCCCGAGGCGCAGAAGCCGCCTGGCTTCTTCGTCCGTTTCCAACAGGGGTTCGAACGTCGCTTCAACCGGTTCCGTGATCGCTATAATGCGCTGCTCGAGCAAGCGATCGCCCATCGCGGCGCCTTCGTCAAAGTCTCTCTGGCGCTCGCGTTGGGCTCCCTGGCCCTGTTTTACTTTAACGGGCGCGACTTCTTTCCCGAGATCAAGTCGGGAACCTTGCAGATGCACATGCGGGCGCCCCTCGGGACGCGCATCGAGGTGTCGGGTCGCATCGCCTCGCTCGTCTCGAGGGACATTGCGCAGTTGCTGCCCGGTCAGGTCGAAGGCGTCGTCAGCAATTGCGGCCTGCCGGTCGGACCGCATAACCTGGCCTTCATTCCGACGCCAACGATCGGCCCGCAGGATTGCGACATGACCGTCTCCTTGAAGAATGAAAAGTCGCCGGTGTGGGACTATCGGCGCATTCTCCGCAAGGGCCTGACCGAGCGCTACCCAGGGACCGAATTCACGTTCCAGCCGGCCGATCTGACCGCGAAGATCCTCAACTTTGGCTCGCCTTCTCCGATCGACGTACAGATCAACGGTCCGGATAGCAACGACAACTACGAGTTCGCACGTAAACTGGCTGGCAGGCTGCGCCAGATCCCCGGCGCCAGCGACGTAGTGATCCAGCAGACGATGCGCACCCCGACCATGCTCGTCGAAGCCAGCCGCGCCTTCGGGCTCAGCCTCAACCTCACCCAGAAGGACGTCGCCGGCAATCTGCTCCTGACGACCGCCGGTAGCCAACAGGTCGACCAGCAATATTGGCTCGATCGCAAGACCGGCATGTCCTATCGGATCAATGTCTATACCCCGCAGCCGCAGCTCACGAGTACTAAAGATCTCATGACTGTTCCGGTCGATCGAGACGATCGCAACTCGTCGGACACAAATCTAAAGTTGCTCGGCAATATAGCCACGTTGTCATCGATCGGAACGCCGGGCGTGATTACCCACGGGAACATCATGCCGCTGTTCGACATCTATGTGTCCGCCGAAGGACGAGACCTCGGCGGCGTGCTGACGGACGTCGAGAAAGTGGCGCACAGTATGAAGAAGGAGCTGCCGCGCAGCGCAGCGCTCACCATTCGCGGTCAGGCCGAAACGATGCACGATGCCTATGTCGAATTGGTGGTCGGTCTCGTGGCCGCGATTGTGCTGGTCTATCTGCTGATCGTCGTCAACTTCCAATCCTGGCTCGATCCCTTCATCATCATTACGGCCCTGCCTGGCGCGTTGGCGGGCATCGCATGGATCTTGTTCCTGACACACACGAATCTTTCCACGCCGGCGCTGACCGGCGCCATCATGACGATGGGAACAGCAACCGCCAATTCAATCCTCGTCGTCTCCTATGCCCGCGAACGGCTCGCTGCGCACGGCGACGCGCTGCGGGCGGCCGTCGAAGCCGGGAAAGCCCGCATCCGCCCGGTGCTCATGACCGCGTCGGCCATGATCATCGGCATGCTGCCAATGTCGATAGGAAATTCCCAGAACGCGCCGCTGGGTCGCGCCGTCATGGGGGGCTTGCTAGTCGCCACCGTGTTTACCCTGTTTTTCGTGCCCTGCGTGTACGCCATCATCTACAATCGCCGAACCGTTCGACAAAAAGGGAGTGCCTGAAATGAATGTGCTGCGTGGCAGAGGCATCGTCATCGCGGCAATCATCCTCAGCGTGTTGTATGTGGGCTACCGGATCTATGAGAGCAACCTTAACGCCACTGTCCTGCGCAAGGAGACCCTAGAAGGTGCCGTCCCGACCGTGGCCGTGACCTATGCAAAGCCGCTGGACCCGAACGATACCATTACCCTTCCCGGTAATATTCAGGCCTGGTTTGAGGCGCCGATCTACGCGCAGGTCTCGGGCTATGTAAAGATGTGGTACAAGGACTATGGCGCGCAGGTCAAGAAGGGCGATGTTCTTGCCGAAATCAACGCGCCGGCTCTCGACGCCCAATATGCGCAGGCGAAAGCAGATCTGGAATCGGAACGTGCCAGGAACGCGCTGGCCGCACTCACTGCGAGACGCTTCGTGGCGATGCGCACAAATCATGCAGTCTCCGAGCAGTCGATCTCGGTGAAGGTGGCGGAGGCGAAAGCCCAAGCGGCGAAGGTCAATGCGGCGGAGCAGAACGTCAAGAACTTCGAGGCGCTGATTCGGTTCAAAACGATCGTCGCACCCTATGATGGCGTGGTGACCGACCGCAACATCAACGCCGGGGACTACGTCAATAAAGAAGGCACGATCAGTTCCTCCAGCAGTTCCTCCGGCACGATCAGTAACCTCTTTACCGTGGCCGACGTCAGTATGTTGCGCCTCTTTGTCAGTGTGCCAGAGGCGTTCGGGCCCTTCCTCCAGCCGGGCCTGACGGCCGACGTGACGGTGCCGCAATTTCCAGACCGCCATTTCACCGCCAAATTCCTGACCGTTGCCCGTGGATTCGATGTGAGCACGCGCACCGCGATCACCGAATTTACGATTGAGAACGAGGACAAGGCCCTCTGGCCAGGCTCCTACGCCACCGTCCGTCTCACGGCTCCGATCGAAAGGCAGTCTCTGACGATTCCGTCCACTGCGATGGTCTTCCAGGAGCACGGCACGCAAGTGGCCGTGGTGACGGAAGACGACCGCGTGCACTTCAAACCGATCGCCGTAAGCAAGATTCTCGACAACGCCGTTGAGGTGACAGAGGGGATTTCAACAAGCGAGCGCATTATCAACAATCCCAGCGCCGCGTTGCTTGAAGGCGACAAGGTGCGCATCGTGACGCCGGCGCCCGGGTATGACCTTTCCACCACAGAAGTGCCTGAGTCAAAGGAACCATCATCAAGTGACCGTTGGTGATATGTGAGAGGCGCGCCTTTCCGAACGAAACCAGACCTGTCACGTATCTGGCTCGGCCGCGCATGGCGCAGCGGTCTTGTCCTGCTGGCGCTCACTTTAGCGGCTTGCAGCGACTGGTTACCGCACGTCGATCTAGCGCCCGACTATCAACCGGCCCAGTTCGTCGTCCCCGCCTCGTGGCATGGGGCAAGTCCCTTTGTCGAGGCGAAGCCGTCGGATGGCGAAGTGCGTCCGGACTGGTGGATAATGTTTACTGATCCAGTTCTGAACAAGCTCGAAGCACAGGCCATGGCGGCCAATCCGGATCTCCAGGCCACTGCGGAACGGTTCATCCAAGCTCGCGATGAAATGATGAAGGCCCGGTCGCGCCGAATCCCGCAGGTCGGACTGGGGCTCGGTGCCTCAAACAATAGGCAATCAGAAAATACCCTGTTTCGCCCTCCCAACATTCCGACCCAAGAATCGAGCGTTTCCATTGGGGGAATCGCGTCTTGGGAGCCGGATTTCTGGTCGGCGATCCGCAACGCGACGCGCGTCGAGCTCTACCGCGCCGAACAGCGCGCCGCTGACTATGGGCTTGCCCGTCTCAGCCTGCAGGCAGAAATTGCGGCGAACTATTTTACCCTGCGCGGCTACGACGCGCAGGCTGCGATCTATACCCAATCGATCGCTCTCTACAAACGGTCGCTTGACATCGTGAAGACTCAGTTTGCCGGTGCGATTGCGTCGGCCCTCGATGTCGCCCGCGTTGAATCGCTTCTCTTTAGCACGGAGACGCAATTGGCTCAGATTCAAGGTAAACGTCAGGTGACAGAACAAGCGATCGCCATTCTCATCAACATGGTGCCGGCCAGTTTCAAGATCGAGGGGGTCGATGACCTTCGAGTCGCGAATTTCACGATTCCACAGACAATCCCGTCCACTTTACTCGAGCGTCGGCCCGACATCGCCGGGATGGAGCGCCAGATGGCTCAGGCGAACCGCGCCATAGGCATTGCCCGCGCAGCGTTTTATCCGAATGTGACGTTTCGGGCCGGCGGGGGGTTCGAAGACGACGGCTTCAGTCTGATCAAACTCGCCACTAGCTTCTGGTCCTACGGCTCCGCCGTGGCTCTGCCGCTCTTCCAGGGTGGGTATCGCCGCGCCCGATTACAGCAGGCCTGGTCGGCCTACCGCGAGACGGAAGATCGCTACCGTTCGACGGTGCTCAACGCCTTTCGCGAGGTCGAGAATAATTTGAGCCTCACGAACCGGCTGACGGTCGCTGCCGAACGGCAAGACGCCGCCGTCAGTGCCACGCTCAAGACGCAAAATCTCACCACGGAGCTCTATCAAGGCGGACTGGCTTCAAGCCTTGAGCTTATTTACGCCCAGGTCCAAACGCTCACAGCGCGCATTGATGCTGTGCATATCAAGGCCGACCTTCTGAGATCTTCGGTGGCGCTCATCCGCGCGCTCGGCGGGGGCTGGAACCGCAAGCAATTGCCCGCCGACGACCAGATCCAGCCCTTCGGCGCTTTCCAATATGACAACCTCGACAAACCGCCGCCCGCTGCGGGAATCGATGTCAACGCGGGCAAGAACTGGGTGAACAATGATCTGACTAAACCATCTGCTCCTTGATCGTCACTCACTCCGTTCATCACCAACCTTGTCCCAATTGAGGTGGGGCAGCACAAAGGGCCAGACCGCCTCTCCCGCTCCATTTTTTATGTGTGGGGGATACGCCCGATGAGGTCGTAGGTGGTGGCGTCGGTAATCATCACCTTGAAAAGGTCTCCCGGCTTCGCAGTTTCATCATTGATGTAGACAACGCCGTCAATCTCAGGAGCCAGGCCTTCGTGCCGGGCTTCCAATAAATTCTCCGTTTCTTCTGACGCGCCGTCCACCAGGACTTCAAGCGTGCGTCCAACCAGCGCGCGGCTCTTCGCGAGCGAAATCGGCTCTTGTGCCGCAGACAGCTCGTTCCGCCGTTCCTCCATGAGCTTCCGGTCCACCTTGCCGTCCATCCGCTCCGACGGCACCCCTTCCTCATCGGAATAGAGGAACACGGACACCCGGTCGAATTCCATGTCCTCGACGTAGGCTTTCAACTCGTTGAAGGCTTCGTCCGTCTCGCCCGGGAAGCCGACGATGAAGGCCGTGCGGAAGGTGAGCCCGGGGATGCGCGAGCGGAACTTCTCGACCAGCGCGGTGATGTCGGCCTTGCCGCCCAGCCGGTGCATGCGCTTGAGCATCGCGTCGTTGATGTGCTGGAACGGCATGTCGATGTACTTGGCGAGCGTCTCCTCGCCGGCGTAGAGATCGATCAGCTCATCCGTGACCTGCTGCGGGTAGAGATAAAAGGGGCGAATCCAGCGGAGGCCCTTGACCTTCACCAATTCCCGCAGCAGGGCCGTGAAGCCCTGCCGGATGCCCAAGTCGACGCCGTAGTTGACCGTGTCCTGGGAAATCAGATTGAGCTCCTTCACGCCCTCGGCGGCCAATTGCTTCGCCTCCGCCACGATGGATTCGATCGGCCGGCTCCGCTGCTTGCCGCGCATGATCGGAATCGCGCAGAAGGCACAGTTCCGGTTGCAACCTTCAGCAATCTTGACGTACGCCGAATGGGGCCGGCCCAGGCGGACGCGCGGCGCCAACTCGTCGTAGAGATAGGGCGGCTGGCTGATAAAGACGCGCGGGTGGCGCTTCTTCGGTTGCAAGAGCGTCTTGCAGATGTCGGCGATCCTGCCGATCTCGCCGGTTCCGACCACGCCGTCCAACTCGGGCAATTCTTTCAGCAGGTCGCCCTGATACCGCTGGGCCAGGCAACCGGCGGCGATCAGCACCTTGCAGGAACCGGATTTCTTGAGATGCCCATGCTCGATGATCGTATTGATGGATTCCTGCTTGGCTTCCTCGATGAAGCCGCAAGTATTGATAATGACGACTTCGGCCCGCTCCGGGTCCGCCGACAAGTCAAAGCCGTTCGCCACCAGGGAGCCGAGCATGATCTCGGCATCCACCTGGTTCTTCGTGCAGCCCAGGTTCACGAACCCGAGCGTCGTGTGGGGACTGGCTCCAGCCGTAGGCTGGTGCCTGTCCCCTTTGGCCGTGTCCATGCGGGCAGTCTACGGGACGCTCCGTAAACCGGTCAACTTGATTCAGATGTCCGGTTAGCCTAGAGTCGGGTTCATGGTGCGAGCGTTTCAGGGCGTCCTGCCGAAGATCGGGAAATCCTGCTTCATCGAGGAAACGGCCGTCGTCATTGGCGACGTGGCGATGGGGGAGGATTGTAGTATTTGGTTCAACTCCGTCGTCCGCGGCGACGTGAACTATATCCGCCTCGGCGACCGGACCAACGTGCAGGATCTCTGCATGCTCCACGTCACGCACGACACGGCGCCGCTCGTCATCGGCAGCGACGTGACGATCGGCCACCATGTCGTGCTCCACGGCTGCACGATCAAGGACCGGGTGCTGATCGGCATGGGCGCCATCATCATGGACGGAGCGGTGATCGGGGAGGATTGCGTTGTGGGGGCCGGCGCCTTGGTCACGGAAGGAACGATTGTCCCGCCCAAGAGCCTGATCCTCGGCTCGCCGGCCAAGGTCAAGCGGACAGTGACGGACAAGGAGCTGGCCTGGATCAGGGAATCGGCCAAGAATTACGTGAAATACGCCCGCCAGTATCTGAGCGATCCGGCGAAATCAAAAACCGGTTTTCGGATTTAGCGGCCGGCCTTTCTAGACTCTCCGATCCGGATGAAACAGACCGGATCCTCCACGATCGCCGTCGGATAGTCCCGTCCCTCGACCAGGCAGGGAATCTTCCGCGCTCCGCACCAGTCCGTGATCCATGGAATTTCCTCGACCGAGGTCGTCACGAGACTCGGCAGTTGGAGCTTGCTGAGGCACAAGTCGGCCAGGGCCAGGACCGTCTGCCGCTCCTTCGCGAAGGCGGCGGGATCGAACGTCGCCGGATTGGCCCGGCCGTAGGCGAGGGAAGAGAGCTCGGGGAACCGCTCCGGGTCATTCAGCACGCTGACCATCCACAGGTGGTCGAAGGCCCCGTCGGCGGTCCCTGTGTCCCCATGGATGAACCGGAATGGCATGTCCGTGCAGGCCTGGTTGAGCACCGCCACTTCCTCCGCGCGCAGTGAATAAGCCGCCACCGTCCGCCCCAGATCCAGCGTCTCCACCGCCAGGACCGGCAGCTCCGCCACCCCCGCGCCCACGTAGAGGCTGCGCCCGCCCTTGCGCAGGCGGCCGCGCAGGGCCTGCCCCAACTTGAGGCCGAGCGTCTGGCAGAGCCCCTTTTTGGCCTTCCAGAACGATTCGCCGCCCTCGTCGCAGTAGATGCGGCCGAGGGTTGCATAGTCCAGACGCTTGAAGAGGGCTGCGACTGAAGCGCGGGTCTTGAGCGAGAGGGGGCGGACCGGCGGCACGTTACTCCTCGTGGTCGATCGGCTTCAGGAGCGTCATCCGTTTCGCCAGGCGCATGCCGTACGACCGCGCGCCGGCCAGGATCGCCTGATGTGTCTCGCGCGGCAAGGCCTCTGGCGGGTACACGCCGGACAGCTCGCGCGGGAAATGTTTGATGAAGAGCGCGGCAAGGTGCGCGGTCGCCCAGGCGATCGGCGAAGTGAACCGCCCGCGCCGCCTGATCTGATGGAGCGTGGGGAAGCCCGCATCCCAGCGGAGCAGGGCGCTCCGCTCGCCCTTGACACCGTGCGCCACCACGGCCACCGCGAACCGCGCGTGCCAGAGCCGGCCGCGGCGCATCAGCCTGGCGACCTGGCGCGGGGTCGGCGTCTTGGGGAAATGTTTCGCGGGCAGGCCCCGCGATCTGCGCAGCCTGCCCAGCCGGTACCAGCGCCGCAGGCGCTCGAAGTCGTTCCCGCCGATCTTGACGTCCATCTCGCGCATGGCGATGACGCGCGGCAGCGTGCAGACCTCGTCCTGCGCCGCCAGCACGACGCCGACCGGCCCGATGGGCGGCGGGAAACGGAACACCTCCCGCTCCCCGAAGCGCGTGCCCAGGCGGAACCGGCCGTTCCGGTAGACGCGCGGCCGCGAGACCGCCTCATCGAAGGAGGCGTCGGGAGACCATTGGGAGACGGGATCGTCGCTGTCGGTGCTCTCGTAGAGGCGGATCTGGACCGTCTCCACTCCGTCGAGCAGGTCCGCGCTGCGGGCGACCAAGAGGTTCGTGAGGCCCGGCGCGACCCCGGCGTTGATCACGGCGGTCCGGCGTTTCTTTCGGAAGCTCGCGTCGAACCGGAGCTGCTCGACCTGGAAGGGATATCCCGTCAAGTGCGAGGCCGTGTCGAGATAGTGGGCTCGCAGGCGGAGGGCGGCGCGGAGCGCGATTTTATTGAAGACGGCCGGGGAGCAGTTGACGAGCAGATGGCAGCCCTTGGCCGCCTTGACGATGCTCCAGAGATTGCGGGCGTTGACCGGCTTGACCGGGATCCCGGAGCGCTTGCCGAGGAACCGCTGCGCGCGCGCTGGGTCCTTATCACCGCACCATACATGATGCCCCTGGCGTGTCAGCAATTGTGCGAGCAATGAACCGGTGGCGCCGGCCCCCAGGATGAAGATCCGCATCGGGGCGCTAGGCTTTCAGCCTGGCGGCGAACTGTTTGCGGAATTTGGCGACTTTCGGACCGACCACGTAGGTGCAGTAGCCCTGCAGCGGATTGCGGGCGAAATATTCCTGGTGGTAGTCCTCCGCCACGTAGAAGGGGCCGGCCGGCACGACCTCCGTGACGATGGGATTCGCGTAGACCTGGTCCTTCGTGAAGGCGGCGATCACCTCGTCGGCGGTCTTTTTCTGCTCCGGCGTGTGGTAGAAGATGGCCGATCGGTACTGCGTGCCCGCGTCGTTGCCCTGCCGGTTCAGCGTCGTCGGGTCGTGGATCACGAAGAAGATCTCCAGCAGCTCGCGGAAGGAAATCACGGCCTGGTCGAACGTCACCCGCACCACTTCCGCATGGCCCGTGCGGCCCGAGCAGACCTGCTCGTAGGTCGGATCGGCGTTCTTGCCGCCCATGTAGCCGGACTCGACCGACGAGACGCCCTTCGTCTGGTCATAGACCGCTTCCAGGCACCAGAAACAGCCTCCGGCCAATGTGGCGATCTCGGCCATTCAGCTCACGAGCTTGCGCAGAATCAGCTCCTGCCACTTGAGGCCGTAGACGGGGAAGACCTCTTCGGCGAAGCCCGCGACCTTGAAGGAGCCGACCTGCCAGGTGAGCGGCGTCCAGGCGGCCGGCAGGGTCTTGTAGATCTCGGCGGTCAGAAAGATCCGGTTGATCTTGGGAAAGTCGCCGGTCAGGGTCCCCACCGCCTGGTCGGAGGCCAGGCTCTGCAGGCGGCTCGTCAGGTGGATCGGCAGGCCGAAGAATTGGGCCTGGTTGGACGAATGGAGCACCGGCGCGTAGTGCGCGGCCACGCGCACGTTGAGCGGCATCAGCCCCTTCTCCTGGAGCTTCGGCCGGAGCAGTTCCAGATCCGACAGGATCTTGCAGCAGACCGCCAGGCAGTCCTCCGGCGATTCAAACGTCGCGAACACGGCATCACCCGGCTTCAGGACGTGCAGCACGTGGTGCGCCTGCGCGTGCCGGTCGAACAGGTTATAGAACGCCTGGAAGGCCTTCCCCATCAGCTTGTTCGCCTGGTCGGAGCCCTGGGCCTTGGACACGGAGTAGGCCTGGCCGGTGGAGTCGCACACGTCCGCCATCATCAGGGCCTGCGTCTCGGACGTGAACATCATCGTCGGCGGTACGAGGTCGGAGATCGTCTGATCATGCGCGGGAGTGTCGGATGCCTTCGCCGTCCCCGCCCGGGCGGCGTGCTGTTCTTCCGCGTCCAGGTCGGATTCCATCCTGCCGAGCAACGCGCTGATATCCCGCAGCGCCAGCGTCGTGCCGCCCACCACGATCTTGCTGCGGTTGGCGGTGAGCCTCGCCGGCGTCCCCTGCGCCACGGGCTTTCCATCCACCGTCACCGGAGCGTCCGGGTCCAGCGCCGTGAGCCACAACGCGCCGTCGACGGAGAGAATTTCGCAATGCGCCGTGGAGACGGCGGGATCGGAGAGGCGCACCTGATCGGTTTCGTTCCGGCCGATCCGCGCCGGGAATTGCGTGAGCATGAACATGTGCGGCTGGTCGGGTCCCTTCACGACCATCAACGCGTACTGTCCCGCGGATGCCATGGGGGGAGAGAATAGCATAATTCCCGATGGAAGGCTCGCGGTGCGAGCGCCTTCCGGCGCTTGACCCGTCTTGCGCAACCGCCTACCATAGGCACTCATTCCTGCCTTGTCCGTCCTGCACCGTATGCGGCTTCAGCCCAGGAGGTGCCATGGCCGAAACCCCGCCCTACTGCAGCGAGTGCTATAACGCCCACGCCCGCAAGAACGACGCGCAGGTCAAAGCCGCCGAGAGCGCCGGGAAAATCCCCATGACCAAGCAGGGGACCTGCACCAAATGCGGCAAGGCGACGGTCATCGTCTATTACGAAGCCTGATTTGGGCGGGATGCCGAGGGGCGGAGGCCGGTCAGTGGATCTGCGCGTTGCCTTGCTGGAGATCGATAATGAGTTTGTTCAGGCGTTCCCGTTCCTGAGGTTCCAGGTCCATGAATTCGACGCCGAAGTCCTGTCCGGCTGCCCAGGTCACGCCGGCCCGGCTCACTTGGATTGGTTCCTTGTGTGTCGGAACGTACACACGGAGGGTGACGGTTGTTCCAACTTGTACATTGATGCCGCTTTCAATTGCGCAGCCACCCAGTGAGAGGTTAAAGAGCTTTCCTTTCCCAAGGCCTTGATTTCCCTCGAAAGATATGGGGTAGTGAACCTGCACCCTCCGTTCCCGCCGTTGCTCCACAGGCTCCTCCTCGTCGCGTAGGCAGCCGTTCGCCTACTGGGCTTTCCGGAAAGAGGCAAGGGCAATGCCAGGACCTTCGAGACGATCACTTGCTCGAAACAGGGGGCTCATAGGGACCGGCAAGGTGGGTGGCTGCGGCTGCGACACCGGCGGCGACCTTCTCAAGGAACGAAAGATTCAGCGTGTCGAGCGTGTCGGTCGGCCGGTGGTAGTGGGGGTTTCTGAAGTTTGCGGTGTCGGTGAGCATGACGGAGGGAAACCCGTAGTGCCAGAAGGCTGCGTGGTCGCTGCGGCGGGCGTCCGGCAGGAACTCGCCCTGGCCAGGGATGACGAGCGAAACCGTCGGCACGTGTGCGGTGACGGTCCGCTCGACGGAAGCCGTCAACGCAGCGGAGGCCTGGTTGCCGACAATCGCCAGAAAGTTGCCGACGGTCGGGACGGCGACCGGCGTGCCGGGCGGGACGGTTTGCGAGCCTGCCTGCTCGCTCGCGTAGCCCACACATTCGAGCACGATGGCGCCGGCGATCTCCTGCTTGGCGGCCTTGAGCTGCGCGGCGTAGGCCAGGCTGCCGAGCAAGCCTTCCTCTTCCAGGCAGAACCCGATGCAGTGGATCTCGCGCATCCGGTCCATGCCGCGCAGGCGCCGCGCGACATCCAGCAGGACCGCCAGAGCGCTGGCGTTGTCGTCGGCGCCGGGCGAGCCTTCAACCGTGTCGTAATGGGCCGCCAGCAGGAGCGGCGCAGCCGGTGAGCCGTTGCCCTGGCCCTGCGTCCGGCGGGTCGGCAGCAGTGAGGCGATGACGTTCCGGTAGGTGCCGCCCATCGCCTCGAAGGGATGGGCGGAGACCTGCCAGCCGAGGGACGTGAAGGTGTCGGCGAGGTACGCTTCAACCCGGTGCAGATGGGCGGGAGAGGTGACCGGATGGCGTTCGCCGATCAGGGCCTGGAGATGAGCGAGGAGACGGTCCTGATCAGTTGGGTTAGGCAATAATTTCGGTGCCGATGCCCTTGTGCGTAAAGACTTCGAGGAGGATCGCGTGCGGCGTGCGCCCGTCGATGATGTGCGCCTTGTGGACGCCGCCCTCCAGCGCGGCGAGGCAGGCGTGGACCTTCGGCAACATGCCTTCGCGGATGACGCCTTTCTTGATCAGCCGCTGCATATCCTTCTGCGAGAGGGTGGAGATGTGGCGGCCCTTGGCGTCGCGGATGCCCTTGACGTCCGTGAGCACGAGGAGTTTTTCGGCGTGCAACGCCGAGGCGACCGCCCCGGCGACCAGATCGGCGTTGATGTTGTAGGTGTTGCCCTCGCGGTCCGTGCCGATGGGGGCGATGACCGGGATGAAATTGTCCTGCTGCAATTTCTGGATCAGGCTCGGATTGATGGATTGAATGTCGCCGACGTAGCCGAAGGTATCGTCCGTCGCGCTGTCTCCATCCGTGTCCATGTCCATGCCGAGACTTTCGATCCAGGCCTTGACCGTGAGCGCCTTGGCCGTGATGAACCCCCCGTCCTTGCCGCTGACCCCGACGGCCCGGCCGCCGTGGCGGTTGAGCAGATCCACGATCTCCATGTTGATCTTGCCGGCCAGGACCATCTCGACGATTTCCATCGTCTGCTCGTCCGTCACGCGCACGCCCTGGCGGAACTTCGCCTCGATACCCAGCCGGCCGAGCATCTCGTCGATCTGCGGCCCGCCCCCGTGCACGATGACCGGGTTGATGCCGACGTACTTCATGAGCACGATGTCTTGGGCGAACTTGTCCTTGAGCGACTCCTCCGTCATCGCGTTGCCGCCGTACTTGATGACGATGGTCTTGTCGGAGAACGTGCGGATGTAGGGCAGCGTCTCGACGAGAATATTCGCTTTTTTGATCAGCTTATCCATGGGAGCGCTCCGTCAGCCGCATCTTACAAAATAGTTCCGTCCAACACAATTGATTCTTGTGTCACGATTTGCGATTACCGCCCAGCGTGCGTGCGCGCACCGTCCGTCCCGCCCGCGGGTGCGCCTGATCGTAGACTTTCATGAGCTGGTCCATCGCGACGTGCGTGTATTTCTGCGTGGTGGCCAGCGACGCGTGGCCGAGCATCTCCTGAATCGCACGCAGGTCGGCGCCTTCGTCGAGCAGGTGCGTGGCGAAGGAATGGCGCAGCGCGTGCGGGCTCACGCGCCCGCCCGCGAGCCGCGACGAATAGTTCGCGACGAAGCGGGCGATACTGCGCGCGGTCAGCCGGCCGCCGCGGGCGTTGCAGAACACGGGCTGCCCGTGCTTCGGGTGACGGGTGACGGGTGACGGGTGACGGGACAAGGCGGCGTGGTACTCTTTGATCGCCTCGATGGCGACGTCGCCGATCGGGACGATGCGTTCCTTGCGCCCCTTGCCGCGGAGCCGCACGAGGCCTTCCCTCAGGCCGAGATCCGCTCGGTCCATGCCGACCAGCTCGCTGACGCGCGCGCCGGTGGAATAGAGCGTTTCGAGAATCGCGCGGTCGCGCCGCGCCGCCAGCCCGTCGCCTTCCGGGAATTCCATGAGCGCGTTCGCGTCGTCCTTGGTCAGCACGCGCGGCAGGCGCTGCGGCAGCTTCGGCGTGCGGACCTCCGCCGCCGGATTGACGCCCCGTCCCGTCGTCCGGTTCAGGTAACGGTAGAACGTGCGGAGCGCGGCCAGCTTGCGCGCCATGGACGATTTCTGCTCCCGCCGCTGATCGAGCCAATAGAGATACTCGCGGACCGTCATGGCGTCCACGTCGGAGGGCGCGAGCGGCTTGGCGGCCGGGGGACGCCTGGAGGTAATGAAGGCGAGGAACTGGCGAAGGTCCGACTGATAGGCGCGAATCGTTTCGGGCGAGGCTCCCCGCTCGTCGGCGAGGAACGTTACGAAAGCCCGGACCGCGTTCTCCATCCGTCGAATTCCTCCAGGGCCCGTTGGACGATGCATGCCCGTTTCTGTGCCTTGTCCCGCACGCGGGCGGCGAGCGGCGGGAAGAGGCCGAAGTTGGTGTTGATCGGCTGGAAGTGCCTGGGCGCCGTGGTCGTGATGTAATGGATGAGCGCGCCGTGCGCGGTGGTCGGCGGCGGCGTGACGAGCGGCAGGTCGGCCATCCCCCGTGCCGCGTTGAGGCCGGCCAGGCCGCCCATCGCCGCCGATTCGGTGTAGCCCTCCACGCCCACGAGCTGTCCGGCAAAGAAGACGGTGCCGCGGACTTTGAGCTGCAGCGTGTCGCGCAGCAGCTCGGGCGAGTTGATGAAGGTATTGCGATGCACGCTGCCGTATCGGAGAAACTCGGCCTGCTCGAGACCGGGAATCATGCGGAAGACGCGCTTCTGCTCGCCGTAGGTGAGCTTGGTCTGGAAGCCGACCATGTTGTAGCAGGTGCCGTGGCGGTTCTCCGCGCGGAGTTGCACGACGGCGTGGGGCCGCGCGCCGGTCCGGGGATCGTCCAGGCCGACCGGCTTCAAGGGGCCGAAGAGCATCGTCTGCCGCCCCCGCTCGGCCATCACCTCGATGGGGAGGCAGGACTCGAAGTATGGCGTGTCCTTCTCGAACTCCTTGGGCTGGACTTTTTCGGCGGCCATCATCGCGCCGTAAAAGGCGTTGAACGTCGCGTCGTCCATCGGGCAGTTCAGGTAGTCGTCGCCGCCCTTGTCGTAGCGCGAGGCGCGGAAGACGACGTCCATATTAATGGAGTCGGCGTCGATGATCGGGGAGATCGCGTCGAAAAAATACAAGTGCCCGGACTGGGTGAGCTGCCGGATCGACGCGGCCAGCTTGTCGGAGGTGAGCGGGCCGGTGGCGATGATGCAGACGCAGTCACCCGGGATCTCGGTGATTTCCTCGCGGAGGATGCGGATGTTCGGATGGCTTTCGAGCGCCTGGGTGATCTTCTGCGCGAACTGATCGCGGTCCACGGCGAGGGCCGAGCCGGCCGGCACGCGGACCTCGTCCGCGACCCGGATGATCAGGGAGTTGAGGCGCCGCATCTCCTCTTTCAGGATGCCGGGGGCGCTCAGGGCGTCGGCGGAGCCGAGGGAGTTGGAGCAGACGAGCTCGGCGAGGAAGCCGGTCTTGTGGGCCTGGGTCGCCTCCTTGGGACGCATCTCGTAGAGCGTCACCCGCGCTCCATGGGACGCCGCCTGCCAGGCCGCTTCGGACCCGGCGAGCCCGCCTCCCACGACGACCACATCCTCGCGCATCTGAACGGGACTCCGGAGATCGACCGATGAATCTAAGCCTACTGGAGCAACGCACCCCTTCGCCGAAAAGCCTCAAGCAAGAAACACTTGAGGGTTTTCTCCGGCGGCGACAATTGGGAGGGGCTCCGCCCGATGAGCCGCCGGCTCACACGAAGTGCGGTATGGTGGGCGATACTGGTCTTGATCCAGTGACCTCTCCCGTGTGAGGGGAGCGCTCTCCCAACTGAGCTAATCGCCCACTCGCGGCGCAGTCTAGCATGGCGTGGGGGACGGTTCAACCAAGCCCCTGTCCGAAAACGTTGATTTCCTGGACAGAATGGGCGATGCGCGCTACACTCCTGCCTGTCACACAGAATATTCCCTAGCAAGAGGTGATCTATGAAAGGGTGGTCTCTGATCGGGCTCGTCGCGCTGGTGGCAATGCTGGCTGCCGGGTGCGCGTCCACGAAAGAAAAAGAAGAGGTTCATTTGGCGCAAGGGGGCGGGATGTACGCATCCCTCGATGCCACGGCGCAGGTCTACTCCAACCCGAGGTCTCAGGCGGCGGTGGAAGACAACCCATGGCGGTGGCTGGGCATCGTTATGCACCCGTTCGGCGTCATGCTGGATTACACCGTCAACCGGCCGTTCTACACCCTGGCCTCCATGTTCCCCGACACCTTCGGCTATACCAGCGAGGACGTGCTCATCGAATCCCAGCGCCGGAAGTAACTTCTCGCCCGCGCGAGTTTCCTCGTGAACAGCGGCAGGAAGGAATCCCCTTCCTGCCGCTGTTCTGTTTTTTGTAGAATCACGGACCAGCCTATGCGTGTCCCGTGCGAGCACAGACGAGACCTGCGCCGGATCGCGGCCGCCTGGCCGCTGCTGGCTGTCGCCCTGTTCGTGTCGGCGTGCGAAACGGCCCCGCCGTCGAAATTGCCGCCCTCGGCCAGCGACCTGGTGCTGCTGAAGTCGGCCAAGCTCTGCGACCGGAAGCAGGCGGTGCTCGGGCGCCAGGCCGGCGTGCCGGTGCGCCGCGAGGTCTGGGGGACGGGCGAAGAACTCCGGATTCCGGCCGATCGCAGCCCGACCGGCGCGGAGGAGTCGCTATTCTTCGATCAGGACGATCAAGCGGTCGGCCTGCTGTTCATCTTCCCGGGCGGCGTCAATCTGAAGCCCTATCCCGTCCTGCGCCAGACGCTCGGTCAACTGAAGCCTTCGATCGAGTTTTACCTGAACATCGCCCAGGTGCCGGCTCGTGAGAATCTCGATCCCAGTTCGCTCTACGAAACCGGCGATGCCACCAGCACTGTCCGGTATCTGGTTTTGAACGGGGACCCGCCCACGTTGCTGGCGGCCTCCTTCGCCATCGATCCCTACGCCAAGCTGATGTCGCCCTACCGCGCGGAATTTCTCTCGCGGATCGAGCGCGGCGACAAGGCCAAAGGCGGGGGAAAGCCGTCGGGCAAGGGCTCGACGGACAAGGAGTCCTTCGCGGCGCTCCAGCAGTTCGCGCGCGGGGAGGCGGCGCACTTTGGTTCCTGTGGCGTCAAAGACGAGGCCCGTGCCGCGGACGCCTATGGCAAAGCGATCACCGTGGGGTTTTCGGATAAGAGACAACTGGCGGACGCCTATCACAAGCTGGGGCTGGCGCTCGAGCGCAGCGGCAAGCTCGAGCCGGCCAAGGCCTCCATCCAGCGGGCGCTCGAGGTTCGCCCCAATACGCCGGAGTTTCTCAACAGCCTGGGGACCGTCTACGCCAAGCTGGGGGACCGTCCGCGCGCGCTGGCGTCGTTCGAGCGGGCGGTCACGCTGCGGCCGAATTACGAGGTGGCTCGGTACAATCTCGCGGAAGCCTACGAAGAAACCAATCCCCGACGCGCGATCGCGGAGTACGAAACCTACCTGGCGCTGGTCGAGGGGGTCGAAGAAGAACAGCCGCGAGCGGCGCGCGCGCAGGCGCGCGTGAAGGAATTGAAGGGGCGGTGATCGGCGCGGCCGTCCGGGGCGTCTACCCGCGGGCGTTTTCTTCCTGCTCCTGCCGCGTCTTGCACTCGATGCAGAGCGTCGTGACGGGACGGGCCTTGAGGCGTTTGAGGGGAATCTCTTCCCCGCAGTCTTCGCAGATGCCGTAGGTCCTGGTCATCAGGCGGTCGAGCGCCTCATCGATCTTCTTGATCAGCTTCCGTTCCCGATCTTTGATCCGCAGGGCAAAGTTCTGATCCGCCTCGGCCGTGGCTTGATCGTTCATGTCGGGGAACGTGGCAAGGCCCGGCCGCTGGTCCAGCACCGCTTCGGCGCCCTGGATCAGGCCGGCCCGCTGCCGCTGCAGCGCGCGAAAGATCGGGGCGTACTTCGGTTCGCCCGTATAGGGCTGTTTCTTGCGCGAGGGAGCCCCTTTCGCCCGGGGCGACGGAGCGGACACTGCGGATGGAGAACTCTGTACCCGTACAGCCATCTGTAAAAACTATAGCAACATGATCCTGGCCGGTCAATGCCCGCCGTGCGTTACAGCTCCCGCCGGCCCTCCAATGATTTCATGAGGGTCACTTCGTCCGCATATTCGATGTCCACGCCGACCGGAATGCCGTAGGCAATGCGCGACACGCGCACGCCATGCGGCTTGAGCAACCGGGTCAGGTAGATGGCGGTGGCTTCGCCCTCAATGGTGGGGTTCGTCGCGAGGATGACTTCCTCGACGCCGCCGTCCTTGAGGCGGTCCGCGAGGTCCTGCGCGCGGATGTCCGCGGGGCCCACGCCGTCGAGCGGCGAGAGGGCGCCGAGCAGCACGTGGTACAGACCGCGGTAGCCGCCGCTGCGCTCGATCGCGTAGAGCGTGCTGGGCTCTTCCACCACGAGAATCTTGGTGCGGTCGCGCTTGGGATCGCGGCAGAACTCGCACAGTTCGCCTTCCGCGATGTTGCGACACTGGCGGCAGAACGTCAGGCCGTCTTTCACGGCCTGGATCGCGTCGGCCAGCCGCATCGCCTCGTCCTTCTCGGCCTTGAGCAGGTGGAACGCCAGGCGTTGCGCCGTCTTGTGTCCGATGCCCGGCAGGCGGACCAGTTCCCGGATCAGTTGCGCGAGCAGCCCCTGGTTATCGAGACCCATGGAACAACAGTGCTGAGTCCTGAGCGTTGAGTTAGAAGAGCCCCGGAAGTTTCATCCCGCCCGTGATGGCTTTCATCTCGCCGGCCATGAGGTCCTTGGCTTTGCGCAGCGCGTCGTTGGCGGCGGCGGCGACCAGGTCCTGCAGCATGTCGCCGTCGCCTCCTTTCACGACCTCGGGATTGATGGTCACCGAGACGATTTCCATGGCCCCGTTGGCCTTGACCGTCACCATGCCGCCGCCGGCCGAGCCTTCGGCCACTTTCGCGGCCGCCTGCTCCTGCACTTTGGCGAGCTGATCCTGCATCGCCTGGGCCTGGCGCATGATGTCTCCCATGTTGCCGAATGGATTCTTGCTCATGATGCGGTCTCCTTGCGGGATGCGGTGTGCCGGATGTCGACCACGTCGCTGCCGAACACGTCCCGCGCCTGCTTGGCGAGCGGATGCGCCCGCGTCTGTTCGAGCAGCGCGTCTTTCTGGGAACGGGCCTTCGCGGCGCGGACCTGCGCGGGGGAGGGGGCTGCCGTCTGACCGTCCGCCAGTTCGACGATCCTGAGCCGCACCGGCCGGCCGGCCAGCTCGGCGCAGAGGGCTGTGATCAGCTGCTGGTTGTCTGGTTTCTCCATCATGCCGCGCGCGATGGAGGCGTTGGCGGGGTAGCCGATCATCAGCTGATTGCCGTCGATGCCGAGCAGCGTCCCCTGCTCGAGGAAGGCGCCGATATTCGGGTGTCTGCCCGATACGTGCTCCACCACCTGTTCCCAGTTGAGTTGGACGGGAGGTGGCGCGGGCGGAGGCGCGGCCTGGGACGGTTTCGCGCCGGCCGGCTGCAGGGACGACCTGGGCGGCGCCGGTTTCGGCGGTGCCGCCGGAGGTCGAGCAGGCGGCGACACGGATGGAGTCTGCGCAGCCGGTCTGGCCGGCGCCGCCTGTGGCACGGCCTGGCGCGGCGCCTGATTTGCCGCCGTCGGCGCTGCGGCGGCCGGCGTACCGGCGGCCAGCAGCCGCGTAGCGCGGATCGCGGCGGACTCGAGCACGAAGCGCGGATGCGCGCTCAGGCGCAGCGCATCTTCCGCATGCGAGAGGATGCGAAACAGCTCCTGGACCTGCTCGACCGAAAACGTCTTGGCGTCCGCGATGATCTGGCGCATGTCGTCCTCCGGCGCTTCGATGAGGCTCTGGAGTTCCTGCGCGGCGGGCACGACCGCGGCGACCAGCATATGGCGGGCGTATTCGACCAGGTCGGCGCAGTAGGCACGGAGGTCGTGGCCTTGATCGAGCAGCTGCGCGATCACGCCCACGGCGGCCGGACTATCCTGCGCGATGACGGCTCCGATCATGGCGCGGACGTGCTCCTGGGGCACGGCGCCGAGCAGGGTTTCGAGATTGCTGTGTGTGACATTTTTACCGGCGAAGGCGACGGCCTGGTCCAGGACGCTCAGCGCGTCCCGCATGCTGCCTTCGCTGGCCCGCGCGATGGCGGAGAGGCTGCGGTCCTCGACGGTCAGGCCGTCCTGTTTGGCCACGAAGCGCAGCCGCTGGATGATCTCGGCGCGCGGGATGCGCCGGAAGTTGTAATGCTGGCAGCGCGAGAGGATCGTCGCGGGGATCTTGTGAATCTCGGTCGTCGCGAAGATGAACACGACGTGGGCCGGCGGCTCCTCCAGCGTCTTGAGCAGCGCGTTAAAGGCGGACGTCGAGAGCATGTGGACTTCGTCGATGATGTAGATGCGATAGTGGCCGCGGAAGGGCGTGAACTTCACGTTTTCGCGAATCTCGCGCACGTCGTCCACGCCGGTGTTGGAGGCGCCGTCGATCTCGATCACGTCCACCGAGGTGCCCTGGGCGATCTCCTGGCAATTGGCGCAGGCGTCGCAGGGCGTCGCGGTGGGGCCCTGCTCGCAGTTGAGCGCCTTGGCGAGGATGCGGGCCATGGTCGTCTTGCCGACGCCGCGGGTGCCGGAGAACAGGAAAGCGTGCGCGATGCGTTTGCTGGCGATGGCATTGGCCAGCGTCTGCACGACGTGGGGCTGGCCGATGACATCCTGGAACGTGCCGGGGCGGTACTTCCTGGCGGAAACCTGGTAATCCATAAAGCGTTAGGCGTAAGGGGTGAGGCGTGAGGGATTCGTAAAAGTAACGTCAAATCCGGATGACGCCTTACGCCTCACGTTTCACGCCTCACGCTTTGTATGCGGGGCCAGGTGATCCTGCGGCACACCGAACTACCCGCTTACCGTTGCTTCCTTCCGGACCTGGCGGGGTTCACAGGGTTCGGTTGCACAGGGCCCGGCCCCTTTCCCTTGGCGCGCGAGGAACATTCCGATGGCGAACCATCGGGCAGTGGCGCGCCATATGTACCGTCCAGCAGCGGCGACAAACGCCGTCAAGCGGTGTCGCGCTGCGCGACATGATCATCAGTCGTTGCGGCTATTCCTGCACCGCTCAAGCGAAGCTTGGTATGCTCCCCCCCGCGATCCCCCTCGTTCGAATCCCACCCAAAATGCTTGTCGCGCAGCGACACCGTTTCCGGTGATGGCCTGCCACGACCTGTCGGTACTCTGGCGCGCCACTGCCCGTTGGCTGATGATCCGACGGTTTCTGTCGCGCCAAGGGTGGCGGAGAGGGTGGGATTCGAACCCACGGTCGAGTTACCCCGACGCATGCTTTCCAAGCATGTCGATTCGGCCACTCTCGCACCTCTCCGCATGCATACCCTCGGGAGGCACGCATCTTAGCATGGCCGGGGAGGAGGAGGCTACCGCACTGGACGCGCCGGTCGCGCAGCGTGGTTACAATTTGCAGGTGTTCTGTTCGCGCGACCCGGCGACCGTGTCGCCGGCCACCGTCGCGAGAATTTTATAATGGCCGAGGCCCAGTTCCTTGCCGAAAGCCTCGCCCACCAGCACATCCTGGACGTGCTGATGGTCCCAGGCGCGGAAATACGACTTCCCCACCTTGCAGCCATCGAACTCGTGCCCTTCGAGGGCTTTAACCACGGCAGCCGTGTCGGTCGTGCCGGCCCGCTGGGCGGCTTCGAGGATTTGCGTCATCGCGGCGTAGCCGAGGTAGCAGCGCGAGGTCGGCGTGTGGTTGTATTTGTCGATCACGCCCTGGATGAAACGCTTGGAGCTCTCGGTGTTGATCTTCGGGTCCCAGATCAGGCCCCAGATGCCGGCGTTGTTGGCATAGCCCAGCGGCCGGCCGATCTGCTCGCCGCCGATCATGCCGCCCACGCCGATCTTCTCTTTCGCCAATTCCAGTTTTGCGTAGGCCTTGAGCGCGTTGACGAGATCCCAGCCGTAGAGATTCAGCACGATCAGAGTCGGCTTCGCATTCTTGGCTTCCGTGAGCGCCGCCGCGAAGTCCGTCGCGCCGAAGGGCGTCACCGTTTTGCCGAGGACCTCGGCGCCGTTCGCTTTCAGCGCTGCGGTCATGGCGGCGAGCGTGGCCTTGCCGTCCACCGTGTCGGCGGTGACCATATAACAGTTGGTGCCGTAGGCCTTGACCAGATGGGGCGCCACCGACCTCGCCAGCATGTTGGCGTTCGGCATGAAGACGAAGGTGTGCGAGTTGCAGCCGGAGCCGGTCAGCTCCATCGCGTGCGCGCCGGTCACCATGAAGAGTTTGTTCTCCTTCTTGGACAGGTCAGCCACCGCGAGGGCCACGTCTCCATTAAAGGTGCCCATCAGGAAGTCCACGCGGTCCTCCTTGATGAACTTCGTGGTGGCCTTGAGCGCGGTCTGGACGTTCGAGGCGTCGTCGGCTTCCAAAATCACCACTGGCCGGCCCAGCACACCGCCGCTCTTGTTGAACAGATCGACCGCGACGTTGGCGCCGTGCACATCGTGGATCGAGGAGGTCTTGTAGGGGCTGGAGAGCGGATCGAGGATGCCGATCTTGATCGGCTCGGCTGCGTCGGCTCGCTGCGAGCGATTCAGGACCTCGCCGATCACATTGCCGAATGCCAGCGCCCCGCCGGTCGCCGCCGCCAGCTGCAAAAACCGTCTGCGTGATAATTCGGTCATAAGAGCCTCCTTCCACCAAGCCAGTTATCCGTGTTGTTTTTGATTGCCACTGTCCCGCCGTTTATGCGCGGACGGCCTCGCATTCGTGGTCCTGGGCCAGCTCGACGGCGTCGCCGACTCGAATCTCCCCGCCCCGGATCACGTAGCAATTCAAGGCGAGCATGCCGTCGAATTTCTGCACAATGTCCGTGAGCACCTGACGATCCTGTTTCAAAGTGTCCGGATCGAACGTCGTCATGATACAGCGACCGCGCAGGTCTTGGATGCCGATGACGACGGCTCCGATGTGCAGACAGCGTCCTGGCCACGAGCGCTCGGCCAGTCCTTCGACGACGCCAATCACTACATTCGGTCTGAGCCGACGGCCGTCATGCCCAAAAGCCGCGATAGCGCCATCCGTTGCAACCAATAAGGGCAGCACGTCGAAGCGATCGCCCGAGTCATCGCGAACCAGCCGGGCGCCCGGGCCCGCGATCTTCATCACGTCGTCGCGCACCCCAGGCGTATTCCACAGCCGGCCGTCAACCAGAGGCTCGCCGGACGCATTGAGCGTGGCGCGGTGACCGAGAAACCGATGGTGCGTCCGGGCCGTGATGACGTGACCGCGCGCGTCCTCCACGTGGACGACGCGGTCTCCCTCGATACCCAAAGGACCGACGCGTGCACGCTCCAGTCGTTCGCCGGCCATTGACTTGACGGGATATCGCCAAATCTGCGCAACCTGCATGGCTCGAGCTCCTTGCGAAAAAAGAGGTGTAAAAATTCTAACTGTCTAAAATTAACTTTGACGGTTATACTATCTTTGGGCTAACCTGTCAAGCGGTATTTAGGAGGTGTATCCATATAAGAGGCGCGTGGCGGGGGAGCGATGAGTCAAAATCGGGTACAACAGCCCTTCATGTTCGTAGGCAACCATCTCTGCCTGGACTTCATCAACACGCAGATGATCGTGCGAGGACAGTTGACGGATCTACTGGCGGAGTGGACAGATCTGATCGCTTGGATGGTCCGGGCGAAGCTGCTGAGCGCCGGCGTGGGCAGGGCAACAGTGTCACGGCTGAGTCGCGCCGAGGGGGAGCAGTTGCTCACAGAAGCGAAGGCGCTTCGGGCGGTTCTGCGCGAGATGGCAGAGCAGATTGTTGCCGGCAAGCCGGTTCCCCGGTCGACGGTCGAGACGATCAACGGGCTGCTCAGCCGGCGGCCGGGTTATCCGCAACTCATCCGCACCAACGGTCGGTTTGAACGCCGGTTTCATTCGGACACGCCCGGCGCAGCCCCCTTGCTTATCCCGCTCGCCGAAGCTGCCTGCGAGCTGCTCTGCGATGGCGCGCTCTCTCTTGTCAAGAAATGCCGGAACGACGCGTGCATCCTCTATTTTTACGACACCACGAAAAATCACGCGCGGCAGTGGTGCAGCATGGATTTGTGCGGGAATCGAATCAAGGTTGCCGCGCACTACCGGAGGCAAAAGAAAAGCGGCTGAGATCGACGATCTCAGCCGCCTTGTTTATGGCAGAGCCAGCTTGCGCGCAGCTCAGCTATACTGATCCCACGTGTCGCACTGCTTGATCGCCCAGAACACCGCTTCTTTGAGCTTCTTGAGCTTCATGTTCTCCGGGTCGCGCATGTGCTGCAGTTTTTTGTCCAGCGCGTAGAGCGGCTCGATCGATCGTTTGTCCGGCATCTTGCCGAGCGCCCAGGCGACCTCCGTCAGCAGCGACCAGTCGGTATTCGGGTCTTTCAGGATTTCAAGCAGCGGCGGCACGGCGGTCGTGTCTCCGTGCAGCCCCCCCACATGCCCGAGGCCCTTGGCGGCCGAGATGCGCAGGTCGTTATCCTGCGAGTTCTTCACGATGTCGATCAGGAGCGGGATGCCGTCGCGCCCGATGCCGCCGATCGACTCGGCGGCCTGCTTGGCCAGTTCCTTGTCCTTGAGCGCTTCCTTCAGACGCGGGAGCGCCGCGTCGGCCTGCATGTCGCCGAGCAGCGACATGACCTTGAGCCGGCGCATTTGATCGCTCTTGGCGTTGTCCAGCACTTTCAAGAGGCGCTCGGCCTGCCCCCAGTCGGCGGTGACAATCACCGGGAAGTCGTAGGCATCCAGCCGCTCCTTCAGTTTCTTCAACGCGTACTCGCCGGGGTCGCCGGCGTTGGCCTTTTGCGCGGCATCGATGGCGTCTTCGAAGTCGGTGCGGACTTCCTTCTGCCATTTGATTTTCATGCCGCCCAACGTGTAGTTGAGCTGGCAGGCCGGCCCTTTCCAGACGCGGGAGGGAGAATCGGGGAGGTCCGCGTCGCCGCCGGCCGTGCTCGTCCCTTCCCAGGTCTTGCGTTGCTCGCACTTGACCTTGAACACCACGTCGTAGGGTTTCGAGGCGTCCGTCACGACGGTGTAGCCGATGTCCGAGAAGCGGCGGACGGCCACCTCGCGGATCGGGCCGGCCTCCACCGAGCCTTTGTCGGTAAGGGCCACGGCTTCCACCAGGATCGTCTGGATCTTGGCCAGTTGTTGCTTCTGCTCGGGCGTGAAGTAATCACGGTAGGCCCAGCTCGTCCCGTGTGTCGGCATCAGCAGCAAGACGACGGCTGCGGCGAGGATTGCGCGCTTCATAAAGCACCCCCTGGGGCGCACGGTCGGCCGGATAGGGCAAAGGGCGGCGACAAGAACCGAAATGATGGGACAAAGCAGGACAAGGAGCAACCGGTCCGCCTCATCGACCCCCGGTCATATACCCGTGCGAAATGGTTCTTTAGTATACTGCCATTGACGGGCCTATACCACCCTTTTGACAGATCGGTTTTCCCCGTGTCTTTGCCTCACGCCACGAGCCGTGATTGCTTGACAGGGGCGCGCGCCGGCCTGTACAACCATCCCACGGTGCCGACGCGCAAGGCAGTTGCGCACCAAGGTTCCGGACCGGCTCTGAGAGCGTGCTTCGGGCGGGGCGCGAGAGTGGCGGAACTGGCAGACGCGCGAGACTTAGGATCTCGTGGGAAACCGTGGGGGTTCGAGTCCCTCCTCTCGCACCAGCATACCAACCTTCGGTTGAACCGGCGGCTTTTTTATGTATTATCGTAATTGTCGCCGCCGGATAAACACCAAAATTTGAGTTTTCCAGAGGCACCATGAAAGTCGAGGTCACGGAACTGGGCCCGGTCAAGCGCTCCCTCAAGATCGAGGTCCCGCCGGAAGACGTCAATAAGCAGTTTGCGGAAGTCTATGCCGAACTGAACCGCCAGGTGCGTATCCCGGGCTTCAGGCCCGGCAAGGCGCCGCAGTCGCTGCTGGAGCAACGGTACGGCAAGGATGTCGGCGACGATGTCGTCCGCCGCCTGATTCCCGCCTATTACGAGAAGGCCATCCGCCAGGCCGGCATCGTGCCGCTCATCGTGGAGGTCCCGCCGATCGAGCGCGTGAAGATCAAGAAAGACGCGCCGTTCTCCTTTACCGCCACCGTCGAGATCAAGCCGCCGATCCAGCTGCGCGACTACAAGGCACCGAACCCGATTTCGCTGAAGATGGACACGCGGACGGTGACGGACGAGCAGCTGGCCAAGGTGTTGGAGACCTTGCGGGAGCGGCAGGCGCAGCTCGATGCCGCTCCGGCCGGCACGGCGCTTGCCGACGGGTCCTATGCCGTGCTGGACGTGGAAGGGTTTCTCGATCTGGCGCCGCTGGAAGGCGCCAGGAAAGAGGGCATTCTCCATAGGGTCGGCTCCAAGATGCCGGTGATGGGGATCGAGGTGGACGAGCAATTAGCGGGCAAGCAGGAAGGCCAACTGGTCGAAATCCCCCAGCCCTATCCGGCCAACCATCCGGACAGCAAGCTGGCTGGCAAAACGGTCGTCTTCCGGATCAAGGTAGCCGCCGTGAAGCAGAAAAGGCTGCCGCCGCTGGACGACGAGTTTGCCAAAGACTGCGGACCCTACAGCACGCTGGCCGAGCTGAAGGACAAGCTGCAGGAAGAAATGGAGCGGGCACTCAAGCGGGAAATCGAGGACACCTATAAGGACACGATCCTGAAACGGCTGGTGGAGACCCATCACTTCGACATTCCCGAGACGCTCGTCGCGCGGGAGCTGGAGGTCATGGTCCGGCAGAAGCTGGAACAGGAAGCGCGGATGAAAGGCCGGCCGCAGCCTGCCGGTCCGGACGAGCTGGCGGCACGCCAGCAGGAAGCCAAGCGCGTGCAGGAGGAGCTGCGCCCCGAGGCCGCGCGGCGCGTCAAGGTCGGCATGATCCTGGAAACGATCGCAGAGAAGGAAGGGATCACGGTCAGCCAGGAGGATCTCGACGCCGAGATCAAGCGGATGGCGGTGGAGCTGCGGATGCCGGTGGATGACATCAAAAAAATCGTGCGCGCCGGTGGCGAAGACTCGCTCGATGAATTGCGGGGGCGCATTCTGGCAGACAAGTCGCTGGACTTTGTCTACCGGCATGCGGTGATCCAGAAGTGAGCGGAAAAGACGCTGAAAAGCTGCCGTGCAGCCCGTGTTGTGGTAAGATGACCCATCCGTAACAGAGGGAGAAAGGAACCGTCCGTATGCTAGTGCCGATCGTTGTGGAACAGACCAATCGCGGCGAGCGCGCCTACGACATCTACTCGCGCCTGCTCAAGGACCGCATCATCTTTCTGGGTGCGCCGATCGACGACATATTCGCCAACCTGGTCATCGCGCAATTGCTGTTCCTGGAAGCGGAGGATCCCGAGAAGGACATCAATCTCTATATCAATTCCCCCGGCGGCAGCGTCACGGCGGGACTCGGCGTCTACGATACGATTCAGTACGTCAAGCCGCCGATCAACACAATCTGCCTCGGGCAGGCGGCAAGCATGGGCGCGCTGCTGCTGGCGGCGGGCACCAAGGGGAAGCGGTACGCGCTGCCCAACGCGCGGATCATGATTCATCAGCCGATGGGCGGGTTCCAGGGTCAGGCGACGGAGATCGACATCCATGCGCGGGAAATCCTCAAGATCCGGGAACGGCTCAACGAGATTCTCGCCAAGCACACGGGCCAGCCGCTGGACAAGATCGCGCAGGACACGGAGCGGGATTATTTCATGTCGGGCGAAGAAGCGAAGCGGTACGGGCTGATCGACGAAGTGATCACGCGGCCCCCGAAAGCGCTCAAGGGGGTCGGCAAGGATTCCGGGGGCGACGGGGCGAAGGACAAGTAACCAGCGGCGGCTTGCAGGATGTTCAAAAAGGCCATCCGGCAAGGCCGCAGCGAGCGAGGAGACGAGGCGTACTTTTCTCGGTACGTTGAGTCTCCGAGTAATGCGAGAACGACGCTGGGGGCCTTTTTCAACTTCCTGCTAACAGGGAGGGGGCATGCCCAAACAAGATAAGACGGATCGCCATCTCAGGTGCTCGTTCTGCGGGAAGAGCCGGGACGAAGTGCGCAAGCTGATCGCCGGCCCCACCGTCTATATCTGCGACGAGTGCGTGAACCTCTGCAACGACATCATCGCGGAGGATTGGGAGGAAGCGAAAGAGGAAATCTCCTCCAAGCTCCGCAAGCCGCACGAGATCAAGCACCACCTCGATCAGTACGTGATCGGGCAGGACCGCGCCAAGAAGATCCTGTCGGTCGCCGTCCACAACCACTACAAGCGCATCTCCGCCAACGAGGTCGACGACGTCGAACTCCAGAAGGGCAACATTCTCATGATCGGGCCGACCGGCACGGGCAAGACCCTGCTGGCGCAGACCCTGGCGAAATATCTGGACGTGCCCTTTACGCTCGCGGACGCGACGACGCTCACCGAAGCGGGCTACGTCGGCGAGGACGTCGAAAACATCATTCTCAAGCTGCTCCAGGCGGCGGACTACGACGTCGAGCGCACCGAGCGCGGCATCGTCTACATCGACGAGATCGACAAGATCAGCCGCAAGAGCGACAGCCCCTCGATCACGCGCGACGTGTCGGGCGAGGGCGTGCAGCAGGCGCTGCTCAAGCTCATCGAAGGCACGGTGGCCAACGTCCCGCCGCAAGGGGGCCGCAAGCATCCCCACCAGGAATTCATCCAGGTGGACACGAGCAACATCCTGTTCGTCTGCGGCGGGGCCTTCGTCGGGCTGGAGGCCCTCATCGAGCAGCGACTGAACAAGAAACAGATGGGCTTCGGCGCGGACATCAAAGCGAAGGGCGACACGCGGCTCGGCGAAATCCTGGCGCACGTGCAGCCGGAGGATTTGCTGAAGTACGGGCTGATCCCGGAGTTCATCGGGCGGCTGCCGGTGGTGGCCACGCTGGAGGAGCTGGACGAGCCGGCGCTGGTCCGCGTGCTGACCGAACCGCGGAACGCCCTGCTCAAGCAATACGAGAAGCTGATGTCGTTCGAAAAGGTGAAGCTGAAATTCACCGACGGCGCCATTACGGCCGTGGCCCGGAAGGCCTTCACCCAGAAAACCGGCGCGCGGGGGCTGCGCGCGATCCTCGAAGAGGTCATGCTGGATCTCATGTACGAGGTCCCGTCCCAAAAACAGATCAAGGAAGTGGTGATCACGGAGGACGTGATCGTCGGCAAGGGCCAGCCGATCAGGATGTACGAGCAAGATATGAAATCGGCCTAGCGGCTGTCTTCCGAGCTCGGGTCTCGCAACGGGGTGTTCCCTTAAGGGGAGCACCCCGTTGTTTTTCGGGCCGTTAGACGCCCCGGCTGCGTGCGCTATACTTACCCGGCGGGGAAGCAGCAGGAGGGCCGCCGGGATGAAATTGCCGGTCGTCGTCACCAAGATGCATCAGGGCAAGTCGCTGGAACTCGACGCCAAACGGGAGACGATCACGCTGCTGGCGCCCGATGGCCAGCCCCTGGGCACGGTCACCTGGGGGGCGATCATCGACTACATCAGTTTTTCTCAGCAACACACGCGCTCCAACGACCCCAGGTCGCAGCCCCGCGTGTCGCTCACGGCGAAGGTGCGCTACATGGCGTCGGACGGCTCGCAGGTCGAGAGTCGCGCGACGGGTGTCGGGGGCGGCGGGTTGTTCATCGAGAGCTCCAGCCCGCTGACGGTCGGAACCGAACTGACCGTGTCGTTTTCGTTGCCGGATCGGCCTGGCGAGTGGATGGAAGGGAAGGGCCGGGTGGCGTGGGTTTGCCCGAAGCCCGATCAATACACGTTTTTCCCCGGTATGGGCATGCGGTTTACGGTGATCGCTCCGGAAACGCGGGCGCGCCTGATCGAGTTCGTCAACTCGATGAAGAAATCCGAGCCGGTGGCGCCGGCGTCGTGACCGAACCGATCTGCTCCAACGCCCAGACGGCCCACCGGCGGACCGCTTGGTCCGGATCGCGACTCGACGCGGCTTGGAGCGCCGGCACCACCGTCTGATCCCCGAACTTCCCCAACCGATACGCCGCTTCACCCCGCACCCCCGCATCCGTATCCCGCAGGAGCCGGTCGCGGATGGCCGGCAGCGCCCGGCGATCCACTAGCTCTCCCAGCGCGGCTACCGCCCCTTGCCGCACCTGCGCGTCCTTGTCGGCCAGCGCATGCAGGAGCATCGGCATCGCGGCCGCCGATTCCAGCCGCAGGAGGCTCCGCACGGCGGCCCGCCGCGTCGTCACGTTGCGGTCGCGCAGCCGGTTCATGATCAGCGTGACGATCGTGTCCGTCCCGCCGATCGTCCCGATGGCCTGCGCGGCGGCCAGCTTCACGGCGGGGACGGGATCGTCGAGCTTCGCCACCAAGGCCCGGCCTACCTGTGGCGGTGCCTCCTCTTCCAGATTGCCCAGCGCCCAGGCGCTCATCGCGCGCACGGCCGGATCGGCGTCGTGCAGGCTGCGCAACAGCGACGTCGCGGTGTCCGGCCGCGCGAGTTTGCCCAACGCCTGTACAGCGGCCAGCCGGACCGAGGGTTCCGGGTCGCCCAGGAGCGCGATCAGATGCCGCACGGCGGCCAGTTCATCGATCGCTTGCGTGTTGTGGTAGCAACCGGAAAGAGGAAACAGGACAAGACACGACAGAACAAGAGCGGGAAAGCCCTTCACCCCTCACTCCTCACCCTTGCTTGGGAGGCTCGTCCTGGGTGGACGGCATGTCTTTGGCGGTTTCGATCGTCTGCTCGATTTCTTTTTGGGCTGCGTCGATTTCGGACTGGATCGTGCGCATCTGCGGGTCCACGGTGGAGCGCACGTCGTTGACCGCCTGGCGGAAAGTGCGGAGCGCGTCACCCACCCCCTCGCCGAAGCTCTGCATGTCCTGCGACGCTGGCGCTCCGCCGGACTGGGCTTTCGCCTTGAGGGCGGCTTGCTGTGCCTGGACTCGGGCGACCGCGTCCTTATTCACGATCGCGGAGGGCCGCTTGGCCTGCGGCTTGGCCTGGGCCGCCGGCGGCAGCGGCGGATACTGTGCGCGCATCGCGGGAGCCGGCGCAGCGGCGCGCTGCTCCATGGTCGGCGGCGCATAGGAAGGATAGCTCTGCGTCGGGGGGGCCTGCCCCTGCGGCGCCGCCGGTTTCTGAGGAATCGGTTTGGGCTGATAGGCCTGGGGCGCGGCAGCGGCCATCGTCGCAGCTGTCGTGCCGGGCGTGGCTTCCGGCCCCGGCTGATAGGCGGCGAGGGTCATGCGACTACCTGATGCGGCGGCCGGCGCTGCGGCAGCCGGCGCGGGCGTCGAAGCCTGAGGCTGAGGCGCCTGCGGGACAACCTGGGCTTCTTCGATGGGTGGGGGAGAACCGGCTTGGGCAGTGGGCGCATTGGGATCGACCGGCGGCGGCTCTTCATGGACCGCCTTTTTGAACCCCTTCAGGGCCTTGCCGACACCTTCACCCAGCGCCGGCAGGCGGCTCGAGCCGAAGAGAATCAACACGATCACCAGGATGATGATCAGCTCTGAAAACCCCATTGTGCCGAACATATGATGATGCTATCGGTCGCAGGAGAGGGAAGTCAAGGAAAACGGGGACAGTCCCCGTGACGAAAAGGGGACTGTCCCCCTAGGAGCCGAGAATCGGCACGATCTCCGTCTGCACCGGCTGGCCGAAGACATGGGCCGCTCGGTCGGACAGATACACGTCCAGCTCGCTCCGGATGCCGAACTCGCCGGGCAGGTAGATGCCGGGCTCGATGGAGAAGCAGGTCCGCGGCAGGAGCCGGCGGCCGTCCTTCGTTTCGAGGTTGTCGATGTTGGCGCCGTTGCCGTGGACCTCTTCGCCGATCGAATGGCCGGTGCGGTGCACGAAGCGGTCGCTGTAGCCGGCCTTCCGGATCACCGTGCGGCAGACCTCATCCACCTCCCAGCCACAGGGGAAATGGCCTGCCGAAACTTGTGCGCGGACGAAGTTGAGCGCCGCGTCCCGCGCATCACGGACAATGGTGAAGACTTCGCGCTTGCGCGCCGGGATATCCACGCCGACGAAGCCGGTCCAGGTGATGTCCGCGTAGACGCTGCCCGCCTTCGGCTGCTTGGCCCAGAGGTCGATCAGCACCAGGTCACCCGTTTTGATCCGTGCCGATCCCTTGGGGAACGGGAGGTAATGGGGATCGGCGCTGTGGGCGTTGACTGCGGCGATGGGGGGCGTGGCCGTGGTCAGCTTGTGCGCGCGGATGCGAGAAAGGATGAACTGCTGCAGATCGTACTCGGTCAATGTTCTGCGGGCGACTATCCACCGGCGCACGTGCGCGAAGGCCTCGTCCACGATACGGCGGAGTTTTTTCGCTGCGTCTTTGTGCGAGGCCAGTTGGCGGTCGGTCCACGCCGCCTCGAACCGCTGGACGAGATCGGCGGAGGTGATGACGTCGATGCCGAAGCTGCGAATCAGCTCGATCGTGCCGGCATCCACGCGGGAGATGTACGGCACGGAATTGAGCGGCGAATATTGCATGGCGACACGTTTCGCGCCGGACAGGATTCGCGCGAGCGCGGCGTGCTGCTCTTCCCAGCCCGCGTAGAGCAGGGCCTCGCCCGGCAGCTCGTCGAGCACGTGCGGCTCGATCCGATGCAGCAGCTTCACCGGCGTTCCCTCCACGGGAAGCCAGTAGTACCAGCGGCGGGTGACGTGGCGGGCCGGATCGAGCTGCAGCACGCGATAGGCCAGCGGGTCGCTCTGACGAAAATCGAAAAAGAGCCAGCCGTCGAGGCCCGGAGACTCCCCCAGGGCTTGTTGAATGTCGGCGATGCGCTTGGGATGGTTCACGGCCGCATCTTAAGACAAAACCGCGCGCCCATGCTACAATTCAGCCAATCATATGGTGTCGTCGCCCCAGGCTGTCCCCGAGGCTCCTCAGTATCGCATCACGTTCTTTTACGGCCCCGAGCCGGTGGAGGATCGCCCCGGGTGCCTCTGCTGCACGTTCAACGTGAAAAAACGCAGTTGGAAGGGCGGGGTGCAGATTGCCGTCGAAGTAGACGAGCATCAGGTGGCCCGCGCGCAGGCCGCGACCGGGTTCGAGCCGTGGGTGCAGCGGATCGTGGCGACGCTGCTCGACGCCGAGCGTGCGGACTATGAGAGCCGCGCGCGCGATCTGTTCGTGCAGCACCTGTGCTGGCTCAAATTGGACCTGGCGATCGACGCCGGCCTGCAGCAGGAAAACCGCCGGATCGCCGCCGATGCGTTCGTCTGCGAGTTGGATGCGGCGGCGCCGGCGCGCAAGGACCGGCTGTTTGCGGCGATCCTCACGGAGTTGGATGTGGCCGGGTACGGGGGCGTGTGACTTTGCAGCAAGAAATTTGCTATAACCACAGAGCGGCGGGCGCAGGCGAAGGATGCGCCGCCAACCAAGGAGGAAGCCGGTGAGAACGATGTTCGCCAAAACCGTCGCAGTCGTGCTGGTCATGACGCTCTGCAGCCTGATGGCGCTGCCGTCCGGCTGGGCGCAGGAACGGTCCAACGAAGACACGGAAAATACGGGCACCCAATACGGCCTGGGCGTCGCCAGCGTCTTTACCTCGCTGCCGTACAGCATCGGCAAATTCGCCTTTGCCACCATGGGCGCCATCTTCGGCGGGTTCACCTACGTGTTCAGCGCCGGCAACGAGAAGGCGGCCAAAGCGGTCTGGGATACCAGCATGCGCGGCACCTATGTGATCTCCCCCCGGCACCTGAAAGGCGAGGAGCCCATCCGCTTCTTCGGCGTGCCGCCGATCAGCGATGAGGCCGCCGCGGCGCCGAGCATGCCGGAGCCAGCGCCCGCCTCACCGGCTCCCGCACCATAAATTTAATGAAGCCGCTCATCGGCGTCACGCCGGATTTCAACGCAGGCGACCGTAAGGAGTGGGGCGGAAAGGAACCGACGTACTTCCTGCGGGCCCGCTACATCCGAGCGATTGAAGATCTGGGTGGCGTACCGGTGATCCTGCCGCTGGCGGAAGACCATGCAGACCGGCGGCGTTTGTTGCAAGACCTCGACGGCCTGCTCCTGACCGGCAGCGGGCCGGATCTGGCGCCGTCGCTCTACGGCGAGCGCCGGCGCTATGCGTTCCGCGTCATGAGCCGTCGTCGGGCGGATTTCGAGTTGGACGTGGCCCGGATCGCGGCAGCCGCCCGGCGGCCGCTGCTCGGCATCTGCGGCGGGATGCAGGCGATCAACGTTTCGTTCGGCGGGAGCTTGATCCAGGATATCGACGGCGAACTGGATTCCCCATTGTTGCACCGGCAACAGGCGCCGGCCACCGAGTTGTCCCACCCCGTGGAGATCGCGCCCAAGAGTCTCCTGCGGCGCATCCTGGGTCAGGCGCGCATCCGCGTGAACAGCTCCCATCACCAGTCGGTCAAGCGGGTGGCGCCGCCGCTCGTGGCGAGCGCGGTCGCCTCGGACGGCGTCATCGAGGCGATCGAATCGCCGACGCACCGGTTCCTGCTCGGCGTGCAATGGCATCCCGAGTTTCTCTACGACCGCTATGCCTTCCACCGGAAATTATTTCAGGCCTTTTTGAAAGCGGCACGCGCCTGATGGACCTGGCGCGCCTGTTCCGCACCAAGTCCGTCGAGCAGATCCTCGCGGACAGCGACCATCCCGACCACCGTCTGAAGAAAACGCTCACCGCCTGGGACCTCACGATGCTGGGCATCGGCGCGATCATCGGCACCGGCATCTTCGTGCTGATCGGCACGGCGATCGTCGGGGACGCGCACCGTCCAGGCGCCGGCCCCGGCATCATCCTGTCGTTCGTGCTGTCGGGCGCCACCTGCGCGCTGGCGGCGCTCTGCTACGCCGAATTTTCCACCATGATCCCCGCCGCCGGCAGCGCCTATACCTATTCCTACGCGACGCTCGGCGAATTTCTCGCCTGGCTCACGGGCTGGAATCTGATTCTGGAGTACGGCGTCGCCTGCGTCGTGGTGTCGATCGGCTGGTCCGGCTACTTCAACAACATCCTGAAAACGATCGGCGTCGAGTTGCCTGTGTGGGCCACGCACGCGCCGCACGCCGGAGGTGTGGTGAATCTTCCCGCGGCGATCATCGTGCTGCTGGTGACGATCATTCTGGTGATCGGCGTGAAGGAAAGCGCGCGGGCGACCGGCCTGATCGTCACGGTCAAGATCGCCGTCATTCTGCTCTTCCTCGCGGTCGGGTTCTCCTCGGTCGAGCCGGCCAACTGGACGCCGTTCATGCCCTACGGCTTCGAGGGCGTCGGCGCGGCGGCGGCCATCGTCTTTTTCGCCTATATCGGATTCGACGCGGTCTCGACGACCGCGGAGGAAGCGCGCAACCCACAGCGGGACTTGCCGATCGGCATCATCGCCTCGCTCGCCGTCTGCACGGTGCTCTATGTGGCGGTGGCGGCGGTGCTCACCGGGATGGTGCCCCACACCAAGATCGATATTCATGCCCCGGTCGCAGAAGCCATGCGCCTGGCCGGCTTCAAGTGGGGCGCGGCAGTCGTGGCCGCCGGCGCCCTGGCCGGGATCACGAGCGTGCTCGTCGTCATGATGATCGGGCAAATCCGCGTCTTCTTCGCCATGTCCCGCGACCGCCTGCTGGGGCCCTGGCTGGCCAAGGTGCATCCGCGCTTCGGCACCCCGCACCGGGCGACGATCCTGACCGGCGTCGTCATCGCGGTCATGGCGGCCCTGGTGCCCATCGGCGAGGCGGCGGACATGACCAACATCGGGACCCTGTTCGCCTTTGCCCTCGTCTGCGGCGGGGTCATCGTGCTCCGGCGGCTCCGCCCCGAGTTGCACCGTCCCTTCCGCGTCCCCTTGATGCCGCTGATTCCGGTGCTCGCCATCGCGGCCTGCCTCGGCCTGATGACGTTTCTCCCAGTCGTGACGTGGATTCGGTTCCTGGTCTGGACCGTGGTGGGGATCGCCGTCTACTTCGGCTACGGCGTCAAGCACAGCCGGCTCGCCGCTTCGCGCGGCGAGTCGTGACTCGTTTAGAGGTCAGCCGGCCTGTTCGCCGGACGTCGAGGGCTCGGTGGAAGGAGCAGGCGCGGCGGCGGCCGGAGTTGCCGGTTTCGGCGCGGCCGGCGCACCGGGAGCGGCGGCAGGCGGCGCGGCTGGTTTCGGCGGCGCGGGCCGTTCCGGTTTGATCCCGCCTTCCCAGGAGGGGCCGGAGAACATCTCGGGCGCCAGGCCTTTCGCTTTCCATTTCTCTTCGAAATCCGCCGCCGCCTTGTTGGGTGTTTCGCCCGATCCCACCACGTCGTTCCACGGATAGGCCTTCGGCCCGATCTCGCAGCGGGCGTCGAACCGCTTGAGGTACAGCGCGATGGGATTCCCGCGATAAGGACCGAGATAAATATGAATGCTGCCGACGTATTCCAAGAGATGCGCCATCCCCAGCCCCAGGGAGCCGCATGATGCCATATCGAAAAATGCTAGGCAAGAGGCGCGGGGCGCGAGGTTCGAGACGGTCCCATTACCTTGACACTGTCCGGCAAGCTCCGTAGGGTAGCCCGCCATCATGCCTACCGAGACGGCGGCGACTGCCTCATCCTGGCGCGACGGCGTCACATCCTATCAGTGGCTGGTCCTGTTCGTGGCCTGGCTGGGCTGGGTGTTCGACTCGATGGACGCGACGATCTATGCGATCGTCCTGCATCCGGCGCTGGAAGAATTGCTGGCTGTCTCATCGGCCGGACCGGTCACCTCCGAAGCGATCGGGTGGCACGGCGGGATCATTTTTTCGATCTTCCTGATCGGCTGGGCGATCGGCGGCGTGCTGTTCGGCATCGCGGCGGACCGATTCGGGCGGACCAGGACGCTTATCGCGAGCATCCTGATCTACGCCCTGTTCACCGGCCTGGCGGCGCTCTCGCAGGACTGGTGGCACCTGGCCATCTACCGGTTCCTCACGGCGCTGGGGATCGGCGGGGAATGGGCGGCGGGCGCGACGCTGGTCGCGGAAGTCTGGCCGGAGGAGAAACGCGCCAAGGCCGCGGGCCTGCTGCAGTCCGCCTGGGCCGCGGGGTTTTTTCTGGCCGCGGCGCTGAATCTCCTGTTGCGGGGCTACGGCTGGCGCGCCCTGTTCGTCGTCGGCATCCTGCCGGCGTTTCTCACGTTCTACATCATACGGAAGGTCAAGGAGCCGGACCGGTGGGCCCAGGTGCATCAGCAGGACCTGGCCTCCGGAGCTGCGCCGCGGGTCGGGCTGGGAGAACTCTTCAGACCGGCGCTGCGCCGCCGGACGCTCGTCGGCTCGATGCTGGCCTTCGTGGCGGTGTTCGGCCTCTGGGGGTCCACCAATTGGACGCCTACCCTGATCAGCACGCTGCCGGATCTGCAAGGACTCGGCCGGGAAGAATTATCCGCGCGCGTCAGCTACACGATCATGGCGCTCAACGCCGGGGCCCTGTTCGGTTATCTCAGCTTCGGTCCGCTCGCCGACCGCTTCGGACGGCGGCCCGTCTTCGCGCTCATGTGCGCCGGCAGCCTCATCATGCTGCCGATCACCTTCCTGGCGCCGCGCGCGTACCTGCACGTGTTGCTGCTGCTGCCGGTGCTGGGGTTCTTCAACAACGGCATCTTCAGCGGCTTTCCGATTTACCTGCCGGAGCTGTACCCGACCCGCCTGCGCGCGACCGGCGCGGGGTTCTGCTTCAACGCCGGGCGCATCTTCGCCTCGGCCGGACCGTTTCTGACCGGCTGGCTGACTGCGGCGATGGGCAGCGTCGGCTACGCGGTCAGCGCCGTCGGGTTGATCTACTTGGTAGGACTGCTCGTGCTGCCGTTCGCGCCGGAGACTCGCGGCCGGCCTCTACCTGAGTAAGCGCGTGGCGCTAATGCGTGTGGCCGGCGGTCGGGAGCGGCGAGCCGTTCTGAACCGGCGCCGGTCTGTTGCGGACCATATACACGCCGGCCACCAACACCATGATCACTGCCACGTTCAAGCCGACGTCCATCATATAGCGGTTAAACAGATCGGACGTGATCTCCGGCAAATGCGACAGCTCGGCGCCGGCGGTCAGGATCCGCCTTGTGCAGGCGATGATGCCGACGGCCAGGTAGGGCTCCAGCGCGAGGATGCCGGTCTGCAGGAACCGGATGACGGTCCGGTACAGCTCCAGCAAAATGATGACGAGCAACAGATCGTTCAAGAGCCGCAGGCCGGCCGGCAGGAGGCCGATGCGGCCGCTTGCGTTGATAAACACGTACCAGCTCTGGGCGAAGATCAGCATGCCCAGAATAAGCAGACTGAAGCCGGCGGTGACGTAACCCCAGACATCGAGCCATTCCATCCAGGACACGATCCGACACGGCCAGTGTTTCATTCCTTGCATGCGGTCGTCCATAGTTCTCCTCTCACCGTGCTCATCGGGGTGTAGTTACGCCGTGCCTTGGTGCCCGGTCTCGGTTTCCGAGGCTCCGGACTCCGGCCCGCGCATCTGCGCGAATTTTAGCTCGCGCATCGAGTTCATGCGTAACGAATGACCGCAGCAGCGGATTTCCGTGAACCCCGCCCCGCCGTCGATGATCATCACGCGCAACCCGCACGAATCCGGATACAGCTTTTTCTCGTCCAAGATGACCGAGACCGGCATGCGTCCCTTTTTCCGTCCCAGCGACGAGCCCACGTCGGGGACAAGATCCTCTTCGGTCAGCTCGTGGTCGCAGCACAAGACCTTCTCGAACCCCGCGCCGCCGCCCATCACCTTGATGACGAGGCCGCAACTGCCAGGGTGCCGCTTGTGCTCGTCGATCAGATCGCCTTTTTTAAGGGCCATGTGCGCTTCCCATCCCCCGCGCTTCGTTCACCCGCTGAAACACCAGCAGCCCGATGAGGAAGAACAGCGTCATCGAGAGCACCGCCCACCGCTGGCTGCCGGTCCAGGCCGTCACTTCGCCGTACACCACCGGACCGATGACGGCGGCGAACTTGCCGATGACGGTGAAAAAGCCGAACAGCTCGCCCTGTTTGCCGGCCGGCGTGAACCGCCCGATCAGCGCGCGGCTGGTCGCTTGATTGGCGCCGAGCACGGCCCCCGCCACGAGCCCGATCACGTAGAACTGCGCGCGGGTCTGGACGACCGACGCGGCCACCGCGACGCCGATCCACACGATCAGCGTCAGGCTGATCGTGCGCGTCGAGCCGATGCGGTCGGCCAACAGCCCGAAGCCCACCGCGCCCGCGCCCGCCGTCACTTGCGTGATGAGGAAATAGATAATCAGATCGCCCGGAGAAAAGTCCAGGACTTTGTTGGCGAAAATGGCGGACGCGACGATGACGGTGTTGATCGCGTCCGTGTAGATCAAGTACGCGATCAAGAACAGGAGCAGATCCCGATACCTGGGCATGTCACGAGCTGTGGCCTTGAGCATCGCGAAGGCGTCGCGCCAGGCCGAGGTCCCGGCGGCGGACGGCTGGGGCACGGCGCGCTCGCGCAGCCAGAAGAGCGTGGGCAGCGATGCCACCAGGAAAAAGACGGCCGTGACCGCGAAGCTGAGCCGGTAGAGCGGGAGGTTGTCCTCCGCAAAGCCGCCTGCGATGAAGGGATAGGCCAGGGCCAGCGAGAGCAGCCCGCCGGCATAACCGAGTCCCCAGCCGTAGCCGGAAATCCGTCCCATCGTCGCCGGCGTGGTGATCTCAACGAGAAACGCGCTGCAAAACAGGAAGCCCAATTCGAAGGCGATGTTGGCCAGGCCGAAGAGCAGCAGGCCCGGCCAGACGTCCCCGCGCTGGACGAACGCGAGCAGGGCCGTGCAGGCGACGCACGCGAGCGTGGAGCCGATCAGCAGCGGGCGTTTGATGGCCCGTGCGTCGGCCAGCGCGCCCAGCGGGGGCGAGAGCAGCGCGACCAGCAGCATCGAGACCGCGTAGCCCCAGAACCAGACCCGCTCCGCCGTCCCGCCGCCGAGGTCGCGCGCGACGACCTGGATGAAATAGACGCTGTAGGCGACCGTGAGGATGAGCGTGGTGAAGGAGGAATTGGCGAAATCGTACAGGCACCAGGCCCAGAGTTCTTTCGGCCCGGCGGGCGGGATCGTCCCGATGCGCGCGTCGGTCATGCCTGCGCTTTTGAGAGCCGCTCGTGCGTGCGCCGGATCGTGTCCAGCAGAGCCCGGTGCGTATGGCAGCCGACGACCAGCTGCGCGATGCTCGGGTCAGCCGGCAGGTGGGTGCGCAGGAACCGCTGCTTGATCTGCCCGATCCGTCGCACGGAGGTTTCCAGCCGGTCCTTCGGGATGGTCCCGTCCTCGACGGCCTTGCGGACGGCCTCCATCGCCGCCACGGCCCGCGCGCGGTCCCGGCAGATCAGCACCATGTCGGCGCCGGCCAGGAACGCCTGCACGGAAGCCTCGCCGACGCCGTGATGGTCCACGATCGCGCGCATTTCCAGATCGTCGGTGACGACCATGCCGTCGAATCCCCACTGTTCCCTGAGCAGGCCGGTGAGGATCGTCGGGGAGAGGGTCGCGGGCCGCTGCGCGTCCAGCGCCGGATAGACCACGTGGGCCGTCATGAGCGAGGCGAGGCCGTTCTGGATCGCGTGGTGAAAAGGCCGCAGCTCCCGTGCGAGCAACGTTTCTACGGAGGCCTTCACGACCGGCAATACCTTGTGCGAGTCCGTGCTGGTGTCGCCGTGTCCGGGGAAATGCTTGCCGCAGGCGACGACGCCCTTGCCGTGGAACCCGCGGATGGCGGCCAGCCCGAGCTCGGCGACGGTCTGCGGCTCCGTCCCGTAGGCCCGGTCCCCGATGATCGGGTTGTCCGGATTGCTGTGCACGTCCAGGACCGGCGCCATGTTCATGTTGATGCCGACGGCGCGCAACTCGGCGGCGGTGACAGCCGCGGCCGCATAGGCCAGCTCTTCGGAGCGGCAGGCGCCGACGGTGCCGCAGGGCGGGAAAATCGTGAAGCCGTTCGGCAGGCGGGAGACACGGCCGCCCTCCTGATCGACGGCGATCAGCAGGGGGACGTGGGGGGAGCGCGTCTGCAGGCCGTTGGTCAGCTCGACGATCTGGGCCGGATGCTCGAGGTTCCGCGAGAAGAGGATCATCCCGCCGGGCTTGTAGCGGGTTTGCAGCTCGGCCCACTCCGGCGAGACGGACGTCCCGTCGAAGCCGAGCATGAACAGCTGCCCGATCTGTTCGACTACATTCACTCGCAGGTCCGGCGCGTGAGGAGCTTACAGGCTCTGGTCGATCAAGTATTGAATCAGCAGCCGCGTTCCGATGCCCGTCGGGCCCTTGGGGATGTAGGCCCGCTCGCGCTCGCTCCAGTCCGTGCTGGCGATGTCGAGGTGCACCCAGGGATGGTCGCCGGCGAACTTGCTCAGGAACAGCGCGGCCGTGATCATGCCGCCGCCGCGGCCGCCGATGTTGCGCATGTCGGCCACGTCGCTCGTGAGCTGCTCGAAATATTCCTCCCAGAGCGGCATCTCCCAGACCCGCTCGCCGGCTTTGAGCCCGGCCTCCTGGACGGACCGTTTGAGCCGATCGTCGTTGCCGAACATGCCGATGGCGAACTGTCCCAGCGCCACCACGCAGGCGCCGGTGAGGGTCGCGATGTCGATGACGGCGGCCGGTTTCAGGCGCGCCGCGTAGGCCAGCCCGTCGGCCAGGATCAGCCGTCCTTCCGCGTCGGTGTTCTGGACTTCGACGGTTTTCCCCGACATCGTATTGAGAATGTCGCCCGGCTTGATGGCGCGGCCGCCCGGCATGTTTTCCGTGGCGGGCAGGATGCCGATGAGGTGGACGGGGAGGCGCAGCCGCGAGGCGGCCCGCACGGTGGCCAGCACTTCGGCGCCGCCGGTCATGTCGGCCTTCATCTGCTCCATGTTCTCGGCGGGTTTGAGCGAGATGCCGCCCGTGTCGAAGGTGATGGTCTTGCCGACGATGACGATCGGCTTGCCGTTCCGCTTCGCGCCGTTGTACTCGAGGACGATGAACTTGGGCGGTTCGTGGCTCCCGCGCGCGACGCCGAGGAAGGCGCCCATGCCGAGCCGTTCCGCCTGGGCGCGTTCGAGCACCTTCACGCGCACGCTCCGCTCGCGGCCGATCCTCTTCGCCTCGGCCGCGACCCGCGTCGGGGTCATGACGTTGGACGGATGGTTGCAGAGGTCGCGGACGAACATCGCGGCCTCGGCGGTGGCGAGGCCGCGCCGCGTTCCTTCTTTCAGACCGGCCGTCTGCCCGGCCTCGGCGGTCACGAGCGTCAGGCGCGTCACGCGCTTGGCATCCGTCTTCTTGTCGCTGAGGTATTCGGTGAACTGATAGGTGCCGAGGATGGCGCCTTCGACGAGGGCTTGCGCCAATTCGACCGTTGACGTTTTCGATAACCCGTCGCCGTGCAGGCCGGTGACGAAGGAGGACGCGCCGGCCTGGCGTACCCGCTTGACGGCGGTGCCCATGGCCTGCCGCACGTAGTCCACGCGCGCCTCTTTCTTCTTGCCCAATCCGACCACCAGCACACGCTTCGCCGGAATCTTCCCCTGCGTGTGCACCAGCACCGTCTGGTTCAGCTTGCCCTCGAACTCGCCGCTCGCGAGCGTGCCGCGGAGCAGCCCGCCGAGCGCCCCATCCACCGCGGCGGCCTGGTCGTTCAGCCGCGCGTCGCCCTCGAAATGGGTGAGCGCCAGCACCTCGGCCGGCTCCCGCTCGATCTGCCCTTGCTTCACCGTGACGTTCATTCAGTTCCCTCGCAAATTCGTTAGGCCCGTTTAGCCCGTTAATCCAGTTTAGTCCGTTAGGTCCGTTTACCGACGAACTGACTCAACGGACTCAACCGACTCAACGCTCTGCTTTAAACGCCTTTCATATTCGGGTCCCAGATGAATTTGTGCAATTGGAGCTGGACCCGCACCGGCAGCTTGTCGGCCAGCACCCACTCGGCGAGCTGGCGCGGGTCGAGTTCGCCGAACGAGGGACCGAAGAGCACGGTGCAGCGCCCGGCCAGGTTGTGCCGCCCCAGGATCTCGCGGGCGAACTCGTAGTCCGCCCGGTCTTTGATCACGAACTTGACCTCGTCCTTGCCCGCGAGGCGGTCCAGGTTCTTCCAGTCCATGCGGTCCGTCATCCCGCTGCCGGGGCACTTCACGTCCAGGATAACGCGCGCCCGCCGGTCCACCGGCGTGATATCAATGGCGCCGCTGGTCTCGACCAGGACCTCGTAGCCCTCCTCGCAGAGCCGCTCGATCAGCGTGAAGGCGTCGGGCTGGTGCAGCGGCTCGCCGCCGGTCACTTCCACGAGCCTGCAGCCGTAGGACCGGACTTTCGCCAGCACGTCTTCGAGCGGGATATCCGAACCGCCGTAGAACGTGTACTCGCTGTCGCACCAGGTGCAGCGGAGCGGGCAGCCGGTCAGCCGCACGAAGACGCAGGGCCGGCCGGCCAAGCTCGATTCGCCCTGGATGCTATAAAAAATCTCAGTGATCCTCATCGGCATAACGCTTGGGGTAGCGGGGTGCGAGGTAGCGGGGTAGGGGGCAGAACAGTTGCCTTCACCTCACACCTCGAACCTCGTACCTCGAACCTGTTGTTCATTCCCACCTCACCACCGGCCAGCGGTACTGTGCGGCGATCCGCTCCATCCCGCGGATCGGATTGACCACGAGCGGATGCCCGACCGACAACAACACTTCCACGTCGCCCGGGCTGTCGCCGTAGGCATAGCAGTCTTTCAAGGCCAATCCTCGCTCACGGGCGAACTCTTCGACCAGCAGGCGCTTGCCTTCGCCGTAGGGGACGGGCAGCACGAGATGGCCCGTGTAGGCGCCGCTGTTGTCCAGGTCCGGTTGCGCGCAAAAGACGGTCTCCACGCCGAGAAATTTGGCCAGCGGGGCGATCAGAAACTCGGGGCATCCCGTGATGAACACGACGTGGTGGCCGTTGCGCTGGTGCTCTTCCAGCCTGGTGATGCCGGCGCGCGCCAGGCGCGGGCGGACTTCGGCCTGTATGAAGGCATCGGCCAGCGGTTCGATCGTCTCCGGCCGCTTCCCCTCCAGATAGAGTTTGCGCTCGCGCAGCGGGTGCAGGGAGACCGGCGGCATGTGCTGCAGCAGATACCAGGCGCTGCGCGCGGCGTCGCGCCAGCCCACCACGCCATGCCGGCGCAGATAATGGAAGAAGCGAATCTCGGTCGCCTGGCCGGGGATGAGCGTGTTGTCCACGTCGAAAAACGCGCCGATCTGGGTGGGAAGCTGGCTGTGCGACGTGTCGCCCTGATGTTGTGTCATGCTCGTCAGAAGGGTCGAGGAAATTACGTTGCAATCGCGCGTACTTGCAGGATTCTATCGGACAGGTCTTCGGTTTGACAAGGCTTTTAAGCGGCTTCTATAATCCCGCCCAGTGCCGAAGTGGTGGAATGGCAGACACGCACGTTTGAGGGGCGTGTGGCGAAAGCCGTGCGGGTTCAAGTCCCGCCTTCGGCACCATACCAACCTTTCTCCTGCCCGCTCCTTTCTTTCTTGACTCCCTCTCCGCTCTCAGGCTTGTATACGCGTCAATGAAACCGCCACATTCCATACGGATTTGCTCCGTCCTAGCCGTGATCTGTCTCCTCTCCGCCTGTGCGCCGACGCGCGACACCTCGAAGTCGCCACGCTCGGCGACGGAACAGTTGCTCCTGTCTCAGGCAGTCGAGCGCAGTCTGGAGGATGTGACCGTACCGATGCTCAAAGGCGCGACGGTCGTGATGGAGGTCGCCGGTCTGACCTCGGACCAGTTTTACGTCCGCGACGCGTTGGCCGCGCACCTGGCCGGGACGGTGGGGGCCAGAATCCGTGACCAGCGGGCGGACGCCAAGTACCTAGTGCGCGTGATGGTCCAGTCGCTCGGCACCGAGCTGGACCAGAGCTTCTTCGGCATGCCGCAGGTGGAAGGCGGGCTGATTCCGATCGCCCTGCCGGAGCTGCCGCTCTACAAATTCGTGCGCCAGGTCGGTTACGTCCGGTACTCGCTGCACGTGTATGAGATCGCGACCGGGCAGCTGGCTCTGGCCACGCCGTGGTTCACCAAGACGGCGGCGTCGAGGCAGTACACCATCCTCTTCTTTTTGACCTTCCGCACGAGTACGCTGACTGATCCGCCGGAGCTCAGCAAGGCTCCCACGGTGCCGATTATTGCCCCGCTTCCGAAAGAGCCTGACAGCAATTGACTGCGATCCAGCCTTTGGACAACGCGTGAGCGAACAGGTTTGCACGACCGGTTCCGCGGCAGGACTACGAATCGCGCTGGCCTATGCGCTGGGGCTGGCCCTCATGGCCTGCGCGGCGCCCCTACCCAAAGCGAGCGACTATCAGCGGCAGGTCCCGCAGGACTATCTGGGCCTGATGGTGGATAGCGACCTGCTCACCACCTCGCGGCTGGATCAGGAGGACCGGAACAGCGCGCAGGAACTGTTGAAATCCTACTACGGCGCCGAATACAGTCTGCGGGCCTACGCGGATGCGCTGGAGAAAAACCTGGGCGCCAATGAGAAGTTGGGCAAGGACTACTCGACGGCGGAAGCCTTCGTCGGAGGAATAGCCGGTTTGTCGTCCATCGGCGTGATCTTTGCGACCGCCGCGATCGCGGTGCCCGTCACCGGCGTGATCTGGATCGGCGTCTCCCAGTACATTCAACATTATGAGATCGATCCGCAGATCAAGAAGACCGAGCGCCAACTGGCCGAGGCCGAGGGATTGCTCAAGCTGTTCCCGGACGTGGAAAAGATCTTCGACGGGCTGGCCTTTGCGGAGACGTACGACGAAGCCCACCGGCGTTTCATGAAATGGGCGGCCTATGTGAAAAACCTCGAGGAGAAAACGGCACGCTTCTTCGCCAAGTCGAGCGATGGATCGGCCGCAAATCCTCCCGAGAAAAACTGATCCTGAGCGGGCACATGCCGGCTCCCTTCGCTCAGGCGGATCTGAAACACCGTTTCAGCAGCAGGGGTGAGAGCACGGTTGTCAGCGTGATAACAATGAGGACGGCGCCATAGTCGGCCGTCGAGATGACGGCGGACGAGAGGCCGATCCCGGCAAAGATCAGGCCCACTTCGCCTCGCGGGAGCATGCCGCAGCCCACGGCCCAGCGATTGATCTTGCCACCGGCGCCCAGGCCGGCAGCCAGCTTGCCAAGGACAGCCACGACGGTGAGTCCGCCGGCCAGCAGGAGAATCGGCCAGTTCTGCGGGTTGAGTGGATTGAGAAGGCTCAGATCCACGGCCGCGCCGATGAGTACGAAAAAGATCGGCACGAAGATATCTGCGACCGGCTTGATGGTGTCTTCGATGGGGGTATGGTGCTCCGCTCTCGTGAGGACCAGGCCGGCCGCAAAGGCTCCGATCAATGCGGCGACGTGCATGAGCTCGGCGAGATAGCCGAACAGCAAGACGAGAATCATCGCAGCCATGATGAGCCGTCCGCGACTGTTCATCCGGTTCACAAGGTAGGTGAACCAATGCACAAAGCGGATGCCAATCAGGATGGCGAGGCCAAGAAACAAGAGTGCCACGACGGCGGTACGAATGACTTCAACCCAGGACACGGTTCCGGACTCAGCAAGCCCCACGACGACGGACAGGATGACCAGACCCAATACGTCGTCAATCACGGCGGCTCCAAGTATGATGTTGCCTTCCGGGGTGTTCAGCTTGCCCAGGTCATCCAGCACGCGTGCCGAGAACCCCACGCTGGTGGCAGTGAGGGTAGCTCCGACAAAGATGGCTTGGACTTGGCTCATGTGCAGAAGAAGCGCGAGGCCATAGCCCAACACAAAGGGGGTTGCGACTCCGATCATGGCCACCGCGGCCGCCGCCCAGCCAACTTTCAAAAACGAGTGGAGGTCTGACTTGAGCCCGACTTCAAACAGGAGCAACATGACTCCGATGCCACTCATCAGCTTGAGGGTCTGAGTCGGCTCCACCCAGCCCAGCACGCTGCCGCCCACGAGCACGCCGGCCAGCAATTCGCCCAGCACCGCCGACTGGCCTGCGCGGATAGCCAGTTCGCTGAACAGCCTGGCGGAGGCATAAATGATGATCAAGCTGAGGAGAAACGGCGCAAGTTCCATAGCTCTTTGTCCGAGAACAATCGCAGGCACGATACTGCAAGGTCGGTTGGAACGCAACCCATGAATAGGCGTCGCGTTTGTGCTACATATAAGGAAACGCTCGGTGAGCGAAGGCGATGAACATGCCGTCGTTGAAAACCCGAGACAGCCTGCCGGCCCTGACCATTGCGCTGGGACTGGCCGCAGGCGTGTTCATCCTGGACTCGCTGACGCCGCGCGGCATGGCTCCGCAAATGTTGTATGCCGTGGTGCTTCTGGTTGCCGTCTGGACCCATAACCAACGAATCGTCAAGCTCCTGGCCTGGCTCTGCACGGTGCTGACGGTTGCGGGCTTCTTTTTCGGGGCAGGAGACCCCTCCGAGACCTCCGTCTTCAACCGGGTGGTCAGCGTCAGCCTCATCTGGCTGACGGCGGTTCTGGTGCTGCTGTACATGCGGGCCGAGGAACGGCTGCGGCAGGTCAACCTGAATCTTGAACAGCTCGTCGAGGAACGCACGGCCGCGTTGACGCAAGTCATGAAACAACGCGAGCGGCTTGGCCGGGACCTCCATGATGATGTCCTGCAATTACTGTATGCAGCGGGGTTGAACTTGAAGACGGCGGTTCCGCCGATGAAGACGTGCCCGCCGGACGTGGCCGGCCAGATCCGCCACACGATCGGCGAACTGGAGCTGGCCATGCAGCACCTCCGCGACTATATCTCCGGGCCGCAGCCGACGGCCGACGGCGAGCCGCCGGTCGGCGTGGCGCTCGCCAATCTGGTCCAGAATATGACGGTGGCCGATCGCCCCCGGTTCAGCCTGAACCTCCAGCCGGGGCTGTCGGGAGTCTTCCTGCCGCTTGCCAAGACCGAGAACGTGGTCCATATCGTGCGCGAGGCGCTCAGCAATTGCGCGCGGCACTCCCAGGCCACGCAGGGCCTGGTCACCGTGCAGCGCGACGATGGAATGCTGCAGATCGAGATCAGCGACGACGGCATCGGATTCAATCCCGATCACGTCAGACGGGACGGGCACGGATTGGCCAACATGGCGACTCGGGTCGAGGAGGTGGGCGGGACGCTGACCATTGCCTCCTCGCCCGGGCGGGGGACGCGGGTCGTGGTCCAGGTGCCCTGCGTGGAAACGGTCCGGCCATGAGCGCGACACGTCCCATCCGCATTCTCCTGGTGGATGACCATGAGGTCGTCCGCGTGGGGCTGAAAAAAGTGCTGACGGCGGACCCGCAGATGGTCGTGGCAGGGGAAGCGGCGACGGCCGACGAGGCGGTCGCGCGCGCGCAGGCCGACCGCCCCGACATCGTGTTGATGGATATCCGGCTGCCGGACGGAGACGGGATTCAAGCGTGCCGGGAGATCCTCGCGACCTGCCCAGACGTCCGCGTGATCTTCCTGACGTCGTTTGCCGACGACGAGACCATGCTGGCCGCCGTGCTGGCCGGCGCGCACGGGTTCTGCGTGAAGCGGATGGATGTCGAGAGCCTGGTTCAGTCCATCAAGCGGGTAGCCGCCGGGGAGTCCGTGCTGGACCCCGTCGCCACGCAGCGGATGCTGGACTGGGTCCGGGCTGGCGGGGTTCCGCCGGCAGGGCAGCAGACCCTGTCGCCACAGGAGCAACGCATCGTCGCGCTGGTCGCCGAAGGCAAGACCAACAAAGAAATCGCCCAGGAAATGGGATTGAGCCCCAATACGGTGAAGAATTACCTGTCGAACGCCTTCCAGAAACTTCAAATTACCCGCCGCTCCCAAGCCGTTGCCCTGTTCCATAAGTCTCCTCGTCGCTAACTAGGCCCATTCAGGCCTAGCGGCTAGGCCCATAAAACTTGGTTAAGAAACCGGTTCGGGTCTGTTTTCCTCTTTCGGCAGGCCATAAGCTGCAACAGGCTGGCTCCTGCGCGAGAGAACGGATGAACATTCTGCTCGTCGAATCGGACGACTTGATGCGGTCCTTCTTCCAAGCCGCGCTTGAAGGGGAGGGATTTCGCGTCATGGCCGTCAAAGATAACCGGGGAGGACGCGCGGTGGCCGATGCCACGCCGGTTGACCTTGTCGTGGCGCAATTTCTTGATGAGTCGGACGCCGCCGGAATGGCCGATCTTCTGGCTGCGCTGAGCGCGCGCGCTCCGTGGTTCAAGCTGCTGGCCGTGGTCAGCGGGTTCCGGACGAGAGCGACGACCGTCACATCGCTGCGGCGGATGCTCAACCCCTGGCGCGTGGTGGACCTCACGCGGGGCGGCCAGGTGTTGATCGACGCCTGTCGTGCCGCGGCGCGCGAACAGCGGTCGAGCGCGTCCTCGGCGGCGCTCCATGAGCAGTCCCTATAAGGAGTAATGGCGATGGAATGCGAACGCTGCCACGCCACGATGCTGGAAGAATCGTTCGATGATGTGAAGGCGGACACCTGGTTGATGGAGTTCCACGGCTGGCGGTGCCCGGTTTGCGGCAACGTGCTCGACCCGGTCATTCTCGCGAATCGCGCCGCGATTCACGGGGCGATGGCCAGCGGAGCGAGAAAAAGACGCAACGCGCAGGCGCTGTGAGCGCTCGACCGGTGGTTCTCATGACGGCTTGGAAAACATTCCACGCGGATGGCGCGAAGCTCCTGCCGGCGATCGGTCTGGCCGGCCTCGTGTTCGGGCTGGATCTCTGGGGCAAGTTCGGCAACGCCGTCGGCGTGCTGTATGTCGCGCCCGTGCTGCTGATCGGACTTGGCGCCTTTCGGCTGAAACCCCATCTGATCGTCATCGCCGCTGGCTGCTCCGCACTGACGGTCATCGGGTTTGCACTGTCATCGGACGAGGCCGTCGTCGGCGTGGGCGCCATCAATCGCGTGCTGTCCCTGCTGGCTGTCTGGCTGGCGACCAGTCTGTGCCTGCTCTACCTTCGGGTTGAAGACCATGTCGGCGCCGCGCGCGAGCTCCTGCCGATCTGCGCGTCCTGCAAAAAAATTCGCGACGGGGGAGGGCTGTGGCATCACCTGGAGTCGTATTTTGCCGAGCAGTTCGCGGTCAAATTCACGCATGGGATCTGTCCCGATTGCACGCGCCAGCTGTATCCCGAGGTGGTGAAGAAGCATCTCCACTATTCGTCGAACGCGACGACACGCCGCCCCTCCACCCCGAAACCGGCTCCCGATTCCCTGGCCGGCTGAGGCGTAGACGCTGGAACTCTCACGCAGTATCGACACTCGTCATGACGCGAAAGGAGAAACGGCCATGAAGCATAGGCATCTCATATGCGGAGGCCTGGCCCTGCTGATCTTTTCTCTGTTGGGAGCGGGCGGAGGAAACCATGCGCTCGCCGGCGCCGATTCGAAATTTGCGCCGGTCCCAGCGCAATCGGTGAAAGGCGAAGTCGTGATGTTGGGCGGAGAGGTGTGCGTAGTCAGGGACGAGGCGGGAAAGTCCGTGCTGTTCAAAATCGACAAGGGAACGAAAATCGAGGGAGCGGTGAAAGAGGGAAAGAAGGTCGAGGTTTCCGCGTCGGCCGATGGCCAGGCCATTGCCATCAAAGAAATCTCCTGAAGGAGGAGTCGTCTCATGACCGGACCATCGCGTTGCCACCGAGCCATTGTTCTCGGATTAGTTGTCCTCATGCTGACGGCCGGATGCGCGCAGACGAATCCCTCCGTTCCGTCTGTGTTCGGTCGCATCCACTATGTGGTGATTGACGATGGTGTCTCGGACAGTCAGGTTCGGGCGCAGGTGGGAGAGGAGGTCCGGTGGGTCAATGTGCGTCTGACCCCGGTGTCCGTCGTCTTCAACGGGCTGCGGCACGGAGACGTGTCGTGCGAGCACGGATTCTCCAATTCCACGGATGCGCGTCTCACCGCCGTCATTCTTCCCGATCACAATGCCAGTCTCTGTTTTTCGACGGTTGGCCGCCGAACCTATCGCGTCCTCGACGGGCAGCGCCCGGGCGTCGAGCTCAACCACTCCGCCGCCGTGGAGGTCATCGAAGCGAGGTAGAAGTCGCCCCGCAAACGAGCGGTGATGACGATTCGGCTATCAGCGAGTGCCCGTCAACCTCAGAGTACGTCGCTCCAGGGGGGGCTGACCGCGAAGGCTGCGTTGATCAGGCCCACGTGCGAATAGGCCTGGGGAAAATTCCCGCATTGGGTCCGGTCGGCGGGGATGAAATGCTCGGAGAGCAGGCCTAGGTGGTTGGCCGCCGTCAGCGTCTCGGTGAGGATATCCCTGGCCTGCTCGGCGTGGCCGAGCTTGGCCAGCGCCTGCGCGATCCAAAACGAGCAGATGACGAACGCCGCTTCCGGCTTTCCGAATCCGTCTTCGCGCAGGTAGCGGTAAAAGAAGCTGCGGTGACGGTCCCCGTTGTGAACGGCCAGTTCCTTCACGATGTGCGTCATCGTGGCCTCGGAGAGTTGCCGATTGGGATACCCCAAAATGGCGACCTGGGCCAATGCGGCGTCGTAGCTGTCGTCGGAGGGGCCGTTCCGCACCGCGCCATCCTTGCTCGCGCGGAGCAGGGCCTCCGCGGCGCGGATGCGCGCGTCGGCCAGATTCAGCGGCAATCCTCGCAGATAGCCGGCCTGCTGGATGCGCTCGAGGCGCTCGATGCCGGCCCAGCACATGAGATTGGTGAAGGAATGCTCCTGCCACCCGTGGCGCATCTCCCAGAGTCCGGCGTCGGGCTGGGCAATGCTGCGGGCGCAGAGGTTGGCCAGAGTTGCCAGGAGGGACTCCAGCTCTCTTGTCCGCAGGTCGTAGAAGCGTTCATCGAAGAAGACCGGCGCAAACGTCAGGATCATTTCTCCGTAGACGTCGTTCTGGACCTGCTCGGCGGCCTGGTTCTCGCTCCGGACTGGCTTGCTCCCGTCGAATCCCTGCCAGTTCGGATGCGTGGTTTCGGGCAGCGGCAGCCCCTGACTGAGCGTGTAGACGGGACTCAACCGGTCACGCGATTGCTCGTGGGCCACGGCGATGTTCAGAAGGAACTTGAGAAAGTCCTCCATTTCCTCGAAATGGCCGAGGTTCTGGAAGGCCGACAGCGTGTAGTAGGCGTCGCGCAACCAGCAAAACCGGTAATCCCAGTTCCTGGTGCCACCAGGCTGCTCCGGCAGGCTGGTGGTGAGCGCGGCGAGAATCGCGCCGGTGTCTTCGAAACAATGCAGCTTCAGGGCGAGCGCCGAACGGATGACGTTCGGCTGATAGAGGACCGGGACCGAGCAGTTCTTGACCCAAGTCCGCCAGTAACGCGTGGTCTGATCCAGGAACTCATGCGTGACCTTGAGCAGGTTGTCTTCGATGCCCAACCCCCACGTGAGCCCGAAATACAAGGGTTGTGTCAGGGCGACCGGCGTGCCCTCGCAGAGGTACGTGAGGGGCAGATTCGTCAGCAGGCGCAGGAGCTCGCCCCGGATGTCGAACCGCACGTGGCTGCTCCCGCGGACCAGCTGGACCGGGACCTTATCCCATCCAGACACCGGCCGGCAATTGACGCGGATAGAGGGTGTGCCGGACACCGCTTCCACGATGCGGAACAGGGCCGCCGGCCGGTAGATGCGCCCGTACTGCTCGAACCGTGGGCAGAAGTCCGTGATGCGGAACGAGTCCCCGTTGCGCAGCGAGATGGTGGTGACCAGAATGTTGGTATTGGGGAGGTACTGTTGCGACGACGTGATGTCTCGAGGGTCCGCCGTCGCGGTGACAGCAAAATGCCCCCCCTCGGGGTCCAGAAGCCGGCCGAACACCGGCGGGCTGTCCGGTCTCGGCAAGCACATCCAGTCCAGCGAACCGGTCGCGTTGATCAGCGCCGACACCTGGCAATTGCCGACAAGGCCGTAGGGGTACATGGCTTCAGAATATTTGATTTTGCCCGTCAAGTAAACTAAGTTGCATTATGAAGCTCTCGCTCCGGTTCATCCTGCCGCTGATCCTTGTCTTGAGCGCGCTGGCCTACGGCATCATCCCGCTCGTGGACAGATTCACGATGAAATGGGCCATCCGGGATCTTGATATCCGCTCCAAACTGATGGTGAGCACCATGGAGGCTCCGCTGGCCGACCTCCTGGTTTCCGAGTCGAGGAGCAAGATGCTGGCCTACTTTCAGCGGGTAATCCAGGATGAACGCCTGTTCGCGATCGGCTTCTGTGACGCTCGCCAGCGCCTAGTGTACAAGACCCAGATCTATCCGAATCGGATCACGTGCGGGGAGAGTGCCGCGATGCGACCGGATGCCCCGCAGGTGATCCAGTTGGAGCAGGGCCCCGTCCACGTGGCCTCCGCGGTGATCAAACGGGAGGGCAAGCCCCTGGGCCGTCTGCTGCTGATTCACGACATGAGCTGGATCCAGCGACGCAGCGAAGACACCAAGTGGTACATTTTCTACCTCTTCGTGGTGCTGGGAGCGATCATCTCAGTCGTAACGGTCTTCGTTGCGCATCTGAGTTGGCGGGGATGGGTGGCGGGGGTCCGCAGCATCCTGCGCGGGGAAGGGCTGCTCACGCCTGTGCCCGAGGCGCAGGCCCCGGAGTTTCAGCCGGTGACGCAGGACCTGCGCGCGCTGATCCGGGACCTGGAGGCCGATCGGCGCCTGCGGGATGAAAGTCGAATAAGCTGGAAGCCGGCGACGCTCCGGACGATTCTCCATGAACAGTTGGCCGGCGATGAAGTGCTGATCGTCTCCAATCGGGAACCCTATATCCACCTCCGGCGGAAAGAGGCGATTCACGTCCAGGTGCCGGCAAGCGGGCTGGTGACGGCACTGGAGCCGGTCATGCGGGCCTGCTCGGGGGTGTGGATTGCGCACGGGAGCGGGCCTGCCGATCGCGACGTGGTGGATCACCGGGACCATGTGCGCGTGCCTCCGGACAATCCCGCCTACGAGATTCGCCGGGTGTGGATGTCGCCGGAAGAGGAAATGGGCTACTACTACGGGTTTGCGAACGAAGGCCTGTGGCCCCTCTGTCACAACGCCCATGTCCGTCCCGTTTTCCGCTCGTCCGACTGGAAACAGTACGCCTCGATCAACGAACGGTTCGCCGATGCCGTGCGCGAGGAGGCGAAAACGGACAACCCCGTCGTGCTGGTCCAGGACTACCACTTCGCGTTGCTACCGAAATTGATCAAGGAACGGCTTCCCAACGCCACGATCATTACGTTCTGGCACATTCCCTGGCCGAATGCGGAGGGGTACGGGATTTGCCCGTGGAGCGCGGACATCCTCGAGGGGCTGCTGGGCAGCGACATCCTGGGGTTCCACACACGGGTGCATTGCAACAATTTCCTCGACAGCGTGGACCGCCTGCTGGAGGCGCGGCTCGACCGGAATGATTCGACGATCACCTATGGGGGCAAGCTCACGGCGGTCAACCCCTACCCGATCTCGATCGAGTGGCCTGTGCGCTGGGTGCAGGACCAGAAGCCCGTACTGGACTGCCGTACGCACATCCGGACGCTGAACGACATCGAGCCCGGACGCCTGATCGGGATCGGCGTGGATCGTCTGGATTACACGAAGGGCATCCCGGAACGGCTCTATGCGGTGGAGCGCCTACTGGAGCTGCATCCCGAATGGATCGGGAAGTTTTCCTTCATTCAAATCGCGTCACCAAGCCGGTCCGTGATCGAACAGTACCAGCACTTCAAGGCCCAAGTCACGACCTTGGCCGAGACGATCAATAAGCGGTTCAGTCACGACGGGTACCAGCCGATTTATCTGAAAGTCGAGCACCACGAGCCGCCTGACACGTTCGCCTATTACCGTGGGGCCGACGTCTGCGTGGTGAGTAGCCTCCACGACGGGATGAACCTCGTGGCGAAGGAATTCGTCTCCGCCCGCGACGACGAGCAGGGCGTGCTGATCCTGAGCCAGTTCACGGGCGCCTCGTACGAGCTGCCCGAAGCCCTGGTCATCAATCCCTACGATATCGACCAGTGCGCCGCGGCGCTGCACCGCGCCCTGACGATGGCTCCGGTCGAGCAACGGACGCGCATGCGGAGCATGCGGGCCTTGATCCGGGAATTCAATGTCTTCCGGTGGGCGGGGCGGATGCTGATGGACGCGGCGCGCATTCGCCAGCGCGAGGGCGTGATGCGGAAGGTCCGGCGGTCGGATGTCGCCGTCCGGACGGGGCGGGCATGATGGAGCCCCTGCTCGGAGAGAGAGGACGCCAACGGTTGCGGGCCCTCGCCGCTGAGCGGCCCCTGTACGCATTTGACTTCGACGGCACGTTGACGAGGATCGTGCGGGATCGGTGGGCCGTTCATCTCTCCACGCGCGTCCGCGCGCTGTTGCACGAGCTCGGCAAGCATGCCCCCATCGCGATCATTTCAGGCCGGTCGCTCCGGGATCTCCGCGCTCACGTGGGAAATGGCGTCCCGTACCTGATCGGCAACCACGGCGTGGAGGGACGGCATGAGTTGTCGGATGTCATGAGCCACGCCTGCCAGGTCTGCGCGGATTGGAAACGCCAGGTCGGAACCGGATTCGGCGCCATATTTCGCCGCATGGGAATCGAGGTGGAGGATAAGACCTATTCGCTGACGTTCCATTACCGGGCTGCCCGGCGGAGGCGCGCGGCGCGGGGAGCGGTCATCGAGGCCCTCTCGGAGCTGACGCCGTCGCCGAGAATCGTCCTCGGGAAGTCGAGTGTCAACGCGCTTCCTCCGGGCACGCCGAACAAAGGCGGGGCGTTGCTGAAACTGATGGCTCGCCTCCGCGTGCAGCGCGCGCTGTTCATCGGGGACGATGTGACGGACGAAGATGTTTTCAGTCTCCGCGACGACAGAATCGTGACGGGCCGGATCGGGATGAAGAAAAATTCGGACGCCCAGTTCTTCCTGAAACGTCAGTCCGATGTCGACGACCTGCTGAACGTTCTTCTCGCCGCGCACAATGGCGCGTCCATGCCCGCACTGCGCCCCCCGCCTTCACCCCTGCCCCCGAGGTGTTGACTTCATTCCGCGGACCTTGCACACTTAGTCCCAGCGCCGTCGGCGTTGACGCGAGAGTCTGCAACTCACTCATCGGAGAGGTGAACCATGTCGCAAGACTGGGTGTCGTTGTTGATGGGACCGGTGCAGCAACTGCTGAGCGAAATCCTGGTGAAGGCTCCCGCGGTGCTGGCGGCGCTGCTGCTGCTGCTGATCGGCATGGTCGTGGGAAAGGTTGCGCGCACCGCGGCTGAAAAGTTCTTCAAGTTCGTCCACATGGACGAGTACTCCGAGAAGGTCAAAATCAACGAACTGCTCTCGCGGCTGGGATTCGGCCATTCGCCGGCGTTCGTGATCGGGTTTCTGGTGTACTGGCTGATCATCCTGGTGTTCCTCGTCTCGGCGGCGAACGCGGTTCAGTTGACCGTGGTGTCGCAGCTGCTGGAACGGTTCGTATTGTTCGTGCCCAAGCTGATCGGCTCGGTGCTGGTGGTGGCCGGCGGGTTGCTGCTCGGCCACTTTTTCGGCGAGATCGTGCTGAATGCCGCTACGGTTAACAAACTCGACAGCGCGGTGGCCTTCTCGAAGGTCGTCCGCATTGCGGTGGTGGTGTTTGCCGGTGTCATGGCGCTCGAGCAGATCGGCATCGACACGACCATCGTCACCTCGTCCATCCAGATCATCCTCGGGACGATCGGACTGGGCCTGGCGATCGCGTTCGGGATCGGCGGGAAAGACGTGGCGGCGGAGATCGTCAAGAACTTTGTCGCGCGCCAGAGCCAGCGGAGGGCATAAGCCAACGAAGCCGCGTGCGGGTGCGGGACCGAGGCCCGCACCCGGGTTGGCCTGCCTCCGGTGCCTGTAACTCCATGTGGACGTCTCGATTGCACGCAGTCCTCGGCGCGGCCGCCGTCACGGTCGGCTTCTGGCTGGCCGTGGGCGCGGTCCCGCTGGAAATGCTGGTGGCCGTCGCGCTCGGCGTCGCGGGGTTTTTGGCCTGGCAGGGGACGACGCTCGGCCGCGTCTGGGCCTGGGCGTCGCTGCTGATCGGGCTCGACAGTCTCGCCTGGCCGGTCGCGACGATGGTGCAGGTGCGCAGGATAGCTGCGGAGCCGTCGGACGAGCAGATGGGGCTGATCCTCACGGCCGTCGTGGCGGGGCTCGTTTCTTCCGTCTTCTGGCTCAGCTTCGGCTGGGGCATCTTCTGCTGGATCAAACGGCAGGAAACGGGACAAGCTGAGGCTCCAGCGGCGGATAGAAAACAGTCGCAGAAGCAATAGCAGATCACTGCTAGTTTCCCTCCTGTTATTTCTTCAAGTCGGGATGGTAGTATCAAGCCACAGGCCGTTTGTACCATCTGTCTCTCAATCAAGGAGGACATTATGTCCAACGTAAGCGTGCAGAAAAGGTTCTTCATCGGGCTGGTGTCCGTCGCGGCTCTTGCGACAATGCTGGCAAGCCCGGCGTGGCTGCAGGCCGAAGAGTCGGCTGCGACGGGAAAAGTGAAGGTCCTCTATCACGTCGACGGGAAGGATCCCGACGTGGCGAAATATGCCCTGGCGCTCATCAACAAGCATATTGACGCCGAGGGCGGGCCGGACAAGATCGACGTGGAGCTGGTGGTCCATGGCCCCGCGCTCACGCTCTTTGAGCAGGACAAGATGGATCCGGAGCTGAAGAAACGATTCGACCAGGCCATCGAGAAGGGGCTCCATGCAGAAATGTGCCAGATCTCGATGAAGCTGTACGGCACGCCGCTGGAGAAGATCGCCAAGGGCTTTGTCGCGACATTGCATCCGGTTGCGGTGAAGCGGATCGCCGACCTTCAGCAGCAGGGCTACATCTATATCAAGCCGTGAGAGAGCAGAACGGCAGGCCGCGTTGGGCGCGTGTCGTCCTCGCCCTCGCGGTGGCGGGTCTGGCGTTCGTGCCTGGGGCCGGGCAGGCTGCAGAGGCTGCGGGTGCGACCGCAGTTTCTGCGGCGCCCTCGTTTGATCTCGTCACATTAGCCGGCGAGGCTTACAGCAAGGAGTCCCTCAAGGGGCGTCCGGCGCTCCTGATGTTCTGGGCTCCCTGGTGCCCGGTCTGCAGGAAGGAATTGCCGGTCCTGGGCCGGTTTTATCAGCAGGAGAAGCCGGCGCAACTTCGGGTGATCTCCATCGGGTTCGCGGACAGGCGGGGAAACGTGGAAGCGTATGTGAAGGCCCATCCTGAGACGTTCGTCTTCCCGACCGCCTACGATGAGGACAATTGGGTGTCCCGGGCCTTCAAGATCACCGCGACGCCGACGTTCGTCCTGCTGGACTCCAACGGGACTATTCTGCTGGTCCATCGCGGCGGCGGGATCAATCAAAACCCCGCCTACCGGGAATTTCTGGCAAGGCTGAAAAGCTGAATCGCCCGCTCTTCTGAATCCTCACAGCATCTCCAACGGATCCACGTCCACGTCGAATTTCAGGCGTCGGGATTCTTTGCCCCCTTCCATCTTTTCCAGCGTCGCCTGCACACTGCGCTGCGCAGAGTCTCCATCGGGCGATTTTACCAGGATCTGCCAGCGGTGGCGCCCGCGGACCCGCTCCACCGAGGCGGGGATGGGGCCCAGCACGGCGATCTGGCCCGAACTCTTCCTGCCCTCTTCCTTCACGGCCGCCGCCCAGCGCTCCGCCGCGGCGCGGACGGCGGCTTCCGTTTTACCCGAGACGCACAAGCTGATCAGATGCGCAAAGGGCGGGTAGCCCAGCGCGCGCCGGAACGCCAGCTCCTGCTCGTAGAACCGCGCCGGATCGCCGTGCGCGATTGACGCGATGACATGGTGCTCGGGCAGGGCCGTCTGCAGCACGACCTGCCCGCCGGCCCGGGCCAGTGCAACGGCATCGCGCAGCGCGTGATAGGTCCGCTCGGCGGAGCGGAAGTCCGGCCGGTGCAAGCCGCCGTCCGCATGGGGAACGCCGACGAAGCCGACCGGCTGGACGGGCATGTCCTGAAACAGCAGTTGGGTGCCGATCAACAGGTCCAGCCGTCCCTCGGCGATGCCGGTCCGCAGCCGCGTGGCCTGTTCGGGCGTGCGCGCCGTGTCCCGGTCCAGCCGGCCGATGCGCGCACCGGGAAACAGCCGGCGGAGTTCCTCTTCCAGCCGTTCCGTGCCGGAGCCGACCGGCTCCACGCGCGCGGATCGGCAGGCCGGGCAGGTGTCGGGAATCGGCTGCGCGGCGCCGCAGTAGCGGCAGGCCAGCCGGTTTGCCCGCTTATAGAGTGTGAGCGACACGCTGCAGCGAGCGCAGGACGGCGACGCACCGCAATCCCGGCAGTGGAGCGCGGAGGCAAATCCCTTCCGGTTTGCGAACAGGACGGCACCGGTCTTGGCGTCCAGGGCCGTCCGGATGCCGGCACGCATCGGCTCCGCGAGCAGGGTGCGCGGGGGACTCTGCCGCAGATCCGCCAGGCTGACGGCGGCGCGCGGCGGCGGCGCGGCGGCGGCGGTCTGCCCGGTGCCGATGTGTTGCCAGGTTTCGATCGAGGGATGGGCCGTTCCCAGCAGCAGAATCGCGCCGTGCTGCCGGGCGCGCATCATGGCCGTCTCCCGCGCATGGTAGTGCGGCTCCTGCTCCTCCTTGAGCGACGTGTGCTCTTCGTCGTCCACGCCGATCAGGCCGAGGGCGCGCAGCGGCGCGAAGACCGCCGACCGCGTGCCGACGACGATGTCGGCCGTGCCGCTCCGAATGCGGCGCCACTCGCGCGCGCGGGCCGCGGGGGGCAGCTCGCTGTGAAGCTGCCCCACCCGATCCGGCCAGCGACGGAGACAGAGCGCCGCCAGCGCCGTCGCGCGGCGGATTTCAGGAGAGATGAGGAGGACGGTCTTCTTGCGCGCGAGGACGTCCTCGGCGGCCTGCAGCAGGAGCGCCCAGCGGCGCGGCAGCGAATCTTCGACGAGCCACGCGTCGTGGCGGCTGTCACCGAGCGTCTGCTGGAAACGCGGCCACCACGGCGGCGTGACGGCCGGCGGCAGTTGAACGGAGCCGGTTGCGGGAACGGACTCGGGCGGTTCCTGGCGGTCGCGGGAGGTCCGGCGGACGCGCACCGTCGCGCGCGCGCCGGGCACTGTCGGCAGGATCAGACGCACGCATTGTCCCCAGGGCGCAAGATAGTGCTCTGCCACCTGCCGGCTCAGCTCCAGGACGTCCGGTGGAACCGTGGCCTCCGCCGACTCGTCCGCGACGGCGAGAAGGTCGCGCACCCGGACCGGTGCGGCGTGGGCGTGTACGGGGAGCCGCAACGGCGCGGAGGACAGGGCCACGACGACGCCCGGGACGGTGCTCGGTCCCAGCGGCACGCGGACGAGGCTGCCGACACGGATGCGCGACCGCAGGGGCGCCGGGATGCCGTAGGTGAACGTGCGATGCAGATGGCGGGGGACGATGACGTCGGCGAAGGCGGAACCGGCGGACGCTGCGACGGACCCGGAGTCAGACGCGCGTCCTTGCGTGGGCATGCGGCATTCTAGCAGCGCAGGCGCCGTGGAACAATTGCTTCGGAAGAGAGCTAGCGGGCGGGCGGGGCGGTTTCTGCCGGCATCGGTTCGGGCGCGGGAGGAGGCACGTTGCTGGGCGCCGGCGCGGCGGCTTTCGGCGCAGGCGCCGGTTCGGCGGGGAGCAGCACGATCTCGATCCGGCGGTTCTTCTTGCGTCCCGCTTCCGAGCCGTTGCTGGCCACCGGCTTGGTGGCCGAGAGCCCGACCACCGAAACGTTCTGCGGGCTGATCCCGTTCTCCTTGGAGACGTAGCCTGCCACCTCCGCAGCCCGTGCCCGCGACAACTCCTGGTTGGAGTTGAACAGTTGCTTCAGCGATGGGCCGATCGACTGGCTGTCCGTATGCCCTTTCACCACCACCCGCCGGTCGGGCACCTCTTTGAGGAGCGCTTTGATCCGTTCCAGCTTCGGCATGCTGGCGGCGGTCACCGGCGCGCTGCCCGGATCGAACTCCAGTTGCCTGGCCAGTTCGGCCAGCTCGCGTTCGATGTCGCGCGACGACGGAGCCGCGTGCGCTTCCTGCGCGGCTTCAGCGGTCTTGGATGCCGCGGCGGAAGCCGGCGTCATCTCCTGGAAGAGGGCCTCTTTCCGGTCCTGCGGGGACGGCGCCTCGGCGCCTGGTTGTCTCTGGAGCGCAGCGAAGCGGTCGCCTCGCACGAGAGGAGCGGTGGACTTGGTGATCCGCGCCGTCGCGGTCCGCTCTTCCACGGCGATGATTTGCAACTCGCCGATGATTTGCGTCGGGATATCGGCATGGTCCCGGAACACCTGCAGCCGGTCGCCGATTCTGAGCCCGTCGCTGCGTCCCCAGTCCACGTACACGATATGGCCCTGCCCGATCAGGGTTTGTCCGAGCGGGAGTTCCACGATCACGCCCGTTCCGTCGGGCAGCGCGTGGCTGACGGGGGCTGGGGCGGGAGCCGACTCGATGCGGCGCGAGGCTCCGTCGCCCGGGTACATCGCGCCGAAGGAACGTTCGATCATCACGGTCGCTTTGCTGCCCGTGATCCGGAGCACTTTCACCACGCCGACGACGGAAGTCAAGTCGCCCAAATAATCGCCGCGGACCGGGTGGTAGATTTTCTTCGTCCGCCGGTAGACCGTGAAGTGATCGCCGGGGGCCGTTTCCTGCGGGTTCGTCAAGTCCAGGTAGATCTGGTAGCCTGCGCCGAGTAGCCGCCTGTTGCCCGTGGTTTGGCTGTCACCGGTGACCGAGCTGACGCGCGCTTCGTAGGGAGTGGTGGGACGAATGAACCCGGCGCCGGGGTTCTGAGCCACGATCATTTCTTCTTCAGACAGGGCCGGAGGCTCGTTCGCGGCGAGACCGACCGCTGGCCCCATCATCATCAGACCTGTGAAGATGGCCGCAAGGTAAGCACCGATTTTCGTCATAGCCGGGAAGCCTCCCTGACCTGTGACCCTGTCGACACAATATCAGAACAATGTCCATTGTCAAGCAAAGTCCATGAAATTACAGCGTTTGAACCCGTTCGTTCTGTGTGTTAGGGTAGGCATTGTCTGACCGTTCATTCCAGGAGCGCATTGTGGACAAGCCACCACGATCCCGATCGGAGCACGATCCTCCCGCCGGCTCTCGCCCTGCTCGGATTGAAACCCAGATTCACCGGCGCAAGAAGGCCAAAGCCTTCTCGCCCCTCACGCCTGAATGGGATGGGCGCACCCCAGCCCCTGCCAAGCTGCGGATGCCCGCGAACCGCATGAAGAAGTCGACGTAGGCGGGTTTCCCTGGGGCTTTTGGGGCGGAGCCCGTGTAGGCCCTTTGAGCGCTTGATTTGCTCGGAACCGTTCGACTACCATGACCGTCTTAGCCTTTGAAGTTCAGGGGGTTACGCATGAGCGGGTCAGAGCTCCTCCTTGACTATTTGGGCCGGTATTTTCCGGTCCTCCTCTTTATCGGCATCGCGCTGGCGTTCGGTGTCGTGACGCTGGTGCTCAGCTATTTCGTCCAGCCGAAATATCCTGAGTCTGAAAAGCTCAGTGCCTATGAATGCGGCAGCGAGCCGTTCTCGGACGCCCGCATGCCGTTTCCCGTCCGGTACTACATCTTTGCCATGCTGTTCGTCATTTTCGACATCGAAGTGATTTTTCTGTATCCCTGGGCCGTGACCTTTTTCAAAATCGGATTGGTCGGCTTGATCGAGATGCTGATCTTCATCGCGTTGTTCGTCGTGGCTTACGTGTACGCGTGGAAAAAAGGAGCCCTTGAATGGGACTGATTCAACTAGGGCGGCATCAGAAGGACGGCGAGATCGACGTCATCACGACGACGGTCGAGAGGGCCGTCAACTGGGCGCGCAAGGGCTCGCTCTGGCCGATGACCTTCGGGCTGGCCTGCTGCGCGATCGAGATGATCGCCGCCGTTTCCTCGCGGTACGACATGGACCGCTACGGCGCCGGCGTCTTCCGCGCCTCGCCGCGCCAGTCCGACTTGATGATCGTGGCCGGCACGGTCTGCCGCCGCATGGCGCCGGTGATCCGGAAGATCTACGATCAGATGCCGGAGCCGAAGTACGTCATCGCGATGGGCTCCTGCGCGACCTCCGGCAACATCTACGACAGCTACAGCGTGGTGCAGGGCGTAGACCGGTTCGTGCCGGTGGACATTTACGTGCCGGGCTGCCCGCCGACCCCGGAGGCGCTCTTCGACGGTATTTTGAAACTGCAGGAGCGCATCATGCAGCGGCGCGTGTTCACGAAACAACCGGAACAGGTCAAGGCCTAACCCCATGCATCCCATCGCCGAGCGCATTCAGCGGGAGTTTGCCAAGGGATTCGTCGGCGCGACCGAGTGGCGCGGCGATCTGGCCGTGACGGTCGCGCGGGACACGGTGCATGCCGTGGCGGAATTTCTGCGCCACGATCCCGAGATCGACTGCGATTACATGGTGCACGTGAGCTCCGTCGACTGGCCGGACGACGAGGAGCGCTTCGAGGTGGTCTGGGAAGTCGCCTCGATCCGCAAGCGGCATCGCATCCGCCTGAAAACCCGCGTGCCCGAGTCCGATTGCCAGGTCGATTCGATGACGGACCTCTGGCACGGCGCCAATTTCATGGAGCGGGAAGTCTACGACATGATGGGCATCCGCTTCCGGAACCATCCGGACCTGCGCCGGATCCTCATGCCGGACGATTACACCGAAGGCTATCCGCTGCGGAAGGATTTCCCGCTGCAGGGTAAAGGTTGGAGAGATACGTTCGAATTTCTCAATGAGAAGGCCTGAAACGACAATGAGAGCGCCGGAGTCTTTATTCCCTAGCGATTACACCGAAGGCTATCCGCTGCGGAAGGATTTCCCGCTGCAGGGTAAAGGTTGGAGAGATACGTTCGAATTTCTCAACGAGAAGGCCTAGCGTGCACGACACGGAAAAATCCTACCGGATCGAGGACCAGCGCAAGACCGTCTACAAGGTGGATCCGGGGCATCCGGAAACCGCCACGCTGCCGCTGCAGCGCACGGAAGAGCTGCTGCTCAACATGGGGCCGCAGCATCCGAGCACGCACGGCGTGCTGAAAGTCATCCTCGAGCTGGAAGGCGAGCGGCTCGTCAAGTCCACGCCGGTCATGGGCTTTCTGCACCGCGGCGTCGAGAAGCTGGCCGAGGAGGGCACCTACCACCAGTTCATCCCGCACACGGACCGCCTGGATTACGTCTGCGCGATGTACAACAACTTCGCTTATTGCCGGGCCGTCGAGAAGCTCATGAACATCACGGTGCCGGAGCGGGCCGAGTACCTGCGCACGATCGTGGCGGAGGTGCAGCGGATCATCGGCCATCAATTCTGGCTGGGCACGCAGGCGCTCGACATCGGCGCGATGACGGTGTTCTTCTACACGTTCCGGGACCGCGAGATTCTCCTCGACTGGTTCGACGAGCTCTGCGGCGCGCGGCTGACGACGAGCTGGTACCGCATCGGCGGCGTCGAGCGCGACTTCACGCCGGCGCTGATCGCGAAGGTGCGGGCGTTCCTCGACTATTTTCCGCCCAAGATCGACGAGTACCAGGTGTTCCTCGAGAAGAACCGCATCTGGCTGGCGCGCACCAAGGGCGTGGCGGTGATCTCGGCGGAGGACGCGCTGAGCTTCGGGTTGAGCGGCCCGACGCTGCGCGGCTCGGGCGTGGACTACGACCTGCGGAAACACAACGGCGGGTACGCCGCCTATCCCAAATGCGAGTTCAATATCCCGGTCGGCAAGAACGGCGACACCTACGACCGGTACTGGATCCGCGTGATGGAGCTCTACGAGAGCGTGAAAATCATCCGGCAATGCCTCGACCAGATGCAGGAGGGGCCGATCATGGCCGAGGTGCCGAGCGTCACGCTCCCGCCCAAAAACCGGGTCTTCACGAGTCTGGACTCCATGATCCAGCAGTTCAAGCTCTTCTCGCAGGGGTTCGACGCCCCTCCGGGGGAGATCTATTGCGGGACCGAGGCGCACAAGGGCGAGCTCGGGTTTTACATCGTCAGCACGGGCGGGGGGAAACCCTACCGGCTGAAGATCCGCGCCCCGTCCTTCATTCATATGGGGGCGTTCGATCACATGTCGCGCGGCTACATGATCGCCGACGCGGTGACGATCTTCGGGACCTACGATATCGTGATGGGAGAGTGCGATCGATAAAAGGAACAGAGCATGGGACTGAAACCGGCGACCAATCCTGACGTCGAAGCGGCGTCGATCGAGTTGACGATCGACGGCAAGCCCGTCACGGCCAAAGACGGCGTGTCGCTGTACGACGTGATCTCGAGCACCGGGAAGATCATCCCGGCCATGTGCTACCACTACACCTTCGATCCCTTCGGCTCCTGCGGCATGTGCCTCGTGATGCAGGAGGGCAAGAAGGCGCCGGTCCGCTCCTGCACGGCCAAGGCCACGGCCGGCATGATCATCCGCACGGAAGGCGACGATCTGTTCCAGGCCAGGAAGAAGGCGGTCGAGAAGCACCTCTCGGTGCATCCGCTGGACTGCCCGGTCTGCGACGCCGACGGCCATTGCGAGCTGCAGGACATGGCCTTCCAGCACCAGGTCACCACGCTGGCCAACGCCAAGCAGAAGCTGATTCCCGAGGACACGCGCAGCCTCGTGCTCGATTTCAACATGAACCGCTGCATCGCCTGCGGCGAATGCATCAACATCTGCAAAGACGTGCTGATGATCGACGCGCTCCAGTTCATGAAGAAGGGCGGATTCAACCAGGTGGTGGCCAAGGGCGATGCCCCGCTGGCCTGCGAATTCTGCGGCGACTGCCTCGCGGTCTGCCCGGTCGGCGCAATCACGAACAAATTTTCGAAGTATCTGTACAAGCCCTGGCAGCTCAAGACGACGACGACCACCTGCAATTACTGCGGCGACGGCTGCCAGATCCACCTTGAGACCAAAGACAATGAAGTCGTCCGGGTGACCTCGCCGCTGTCCTGGAAAAACAAGTGGGGCGACCGCTCGGAAACGGCGCAGGGCCACGGCGGCATCTGCGTGCGCGGCCGGTTCGGCTTCCAGTTCATCGACAGCAAGGCGCGGCTCACGCACCCGCTGGTCCGGAAGGGCGGAAAGCTGACGCCATCGCCCTGGATCGAAACGGTCGAAACGGCGGTGAGCCGCCTGGCCGACATCAAAGCCAAGTACGGGCCGAACGCCATTGCCGGTCTCGTGACGGCCCGCTGCAGCAACGAAGAGCTGTACCTGTTCCAGAAACTGATGCGCGCCGCGATCGGCACCAACCAGCTCGACAGCAGCGCCCGCTACGGACATCTCAATTTCGTGCGCGCGGCGCGGCACGCCCTGGGCGTCGGCCGGATGACGAACGACACGGCGGACGTCACGAAGGCCAAGGCGATTCTGGTGGTGGGCTCCAACGTCACGGAAACCAATCCCGTCTTCAGCGTGCGGGTGAAGGAGGCGATCCGCGTCTACCAGGCGCAGGTCATCGTGGTGGATTCGGCCAACACCAATCTCGCCAAGCTGGCGTCGCACCCGATGCTGGTCAAGCCGGGCACGGAAGGGGTGTTCGTGAAAGGGCTCGTGAAGTCCGTGATCGAACAGGACCTGATCGACGCCGACGCGACCGGCCGGCACGCACAGGCCTTCGCGGCGCTCAAGCAGGCGGTGGCGGGCCTCTCGCTCGACGCGGTCGCCGCCGCGACCGGCGTGTCGAAAGATCGGATCAACGAGGCCGCGACGGTCTTCGCGGAAGCGCCGCGCTCCGTCGCCATCTGCGGGGAAGGCATCGTGCGCCGCCCCAACGGCTACCAGCACGTGCTCGCCTTGATCGACCTGCTATGGGTGACCGGCAAGCTGGGGCGGCCCGGCTGCGGCATCAACACGGTGACCGAAGAGGCGAACGAGCAGGGCGCGGTGGACATGGGGACATCGCCGGAGTTTCTCCCCGGCCAGGCTCCGTTCGACGATGATGAGAAGCGCGCGAAGTTCTCCAAGGCGTGGAGCGCACCGCTTCCGGGCAAGGGCGCGGGCGCCGGGCTGATGGACATTCTCAAGAAGTGCCGGAGCTGGGAGATCAAGGCGCTCTATCTCATCGGCGAAAATCCGCTCGGCACCCTGCCGGCCTCGAGCGAGGTCAAGGCGGCGCTGGAAAAGCTCGAGCTGTTGATCGTCCAGGATCCGTTCATGACCGACGTGGCCCAGCTCGCGCATATCGTGCTGCCCGCCTGCACTTTTGCGGAAAAAGACGGCACGATGACGAGCCAGGACGGCAAGGTCCAGCGCATCCGCCAGACGATGGATCCGATCGGCGAGAGCCTGCCGGACTGGCAGATCCTGGCGGCCATCGGCAGCGGGCTCGGCTGCGCGTCAATGGAGTATGAGTCGGCGCAGGACATCCAGAGCGAGATCATGAAGCTGCTCCCCGGCTACTACAATCTGGGCCAGCCGAAGAAGGTGACGGTGAATCCGGACGGGTACCTGTCCAACGGCTATCGGGCCGAAGTGGTGGGGCGGTACGCATCACCTCACTCCTCACGCCTCACTCCTCACGCTGGGTCATTCACGCTCACGATGGGCCAGCTGCTGTACCATTCCGGCAAATTGTCCACGCAGGCGTCCGGCCTGCTCCTGATCGCCTCCGCGAACGGCCAGCTGCACATGAACATCCAAGATATGGAGCGGATGGGGCTGAAGGACGGCGACCGGGTCCGCGTGACGTCGGCGAAGGGCAGCGCGGTGCTGAACGCCAAGGCGGATCTGTCCGTGATGCCGGAGTCCTGTTTCTACCCGGAGCACTTCAACAACCCGCCGGTCAAGGACCTCATGGCGGTCGAGGCGGATGCGGTCACCGGCGTGCCCTATTTCAAACAGACGGCGGTCGGCGTCGAGAAAGCGTGAGCGCGGGGAGCACGGGATGAACGTCGTGGCATGGGTCAAGAAAATCTGGGAGGCGGCTCTCTTCGCGGAAATCTGGAGCGCGATGAAGGTCACCTTCAAGCACATGCTGCACAAGCCGATCACGTTCCAGTACCCGCGCGAGCAGCGGGTGATTCCGGACGCGCATCGCGGCGCGCTGGGCCTGCTGCGGTACGACGACGGCAAGGAGCGCTGCGTCGGCTGCGATCTGTGCGAAGCGGCCTGCCCCTCGCACTGCATCAAGGTCATCAGCGCCGAGGACAAATCGCTTCCGCTGCAGCGGTATGCGAGCGAGTTCTACATCGACATCACCAAGTGCGTCTTCTGCGGGTACTGCGTGGAAGCCTGCCCGGTCAACGCGCTGGCGATGACGAAGATGTACGAGTTTTCCACGCACGACAAGCGGACGCTCCTGTTCGACAAGAAGCGGCTCTATGAAGTCGGCGAGCGCCACCTGGAGGACGCCAAGAAGTATCTGTACGCGCACGGTCAGGAAAAGGACGACCAGATGTACCATGACTACCGCTACTTCTTCCCCCAGTCGGTCAAGCAGTCCACGCAACCGCCGCCCAAACATCTGACCTGATCGCGCACGATGGTCCCTGTCTTTTTCGTCTATTTTTCTGTCGTGAGCATCCTGGCGGGGATTCTCACCGTTTCGCTGCGCAATCCCGTCCACTGCGGCCTGGCGCTGCTGGCGCTGCTGATGCACGTCGCCGGCCTGTTCGTCCTGCTCAACGCCGAATTCCTCTTCGCCGTCCAGGTGATCGTCTACGCGGGCGCGATTCTCGTGCTCTATCTGTTCGTCCTCATGCTCCTCAATCTGAAGAGCGACGAGCGGTATCTGCACACCAGGTATGCCGTCATATTGTTCGCGGGCGTGGCGATCTGCGGCGAGCTGGTGCTGCTGGTGCTGCGGTCGCCGTTCGGCGGCGCCAGGGGCGACGCGCCGGCTCCGGCAGTGTTGCAGGACGGGAACAGCTACGCGATCGGCATCAAGATGTTCAGCGAATACCTGCTGCCGTTCGAGATCGTCGGCGTGTTCCTGCTGGGCGCCATCATCGGCGCGATCGTGCTGGCCAAGACCCCGACGGCCGCGGACATGGAACAGGAGTAGCGTGGTTCCATTAAGCGCATACGTCGCCGTCAGCGCGATCCTCTTCGCCACCGGCCTGATCGGGGTGCTGATCCGCCGCAATTTCATCATCGTGCTGATGGCGGTGGAGATCATGCTCAACGCCGCCAACATCAACCTCGTCGCGTTCTCGCATTACCTGGAATCCATGGCGGGCCAGATCGTGGCCCTCTTCGTGATCGCCATCGCCGCCGGCGAAGCGGCCGTCGGCCTGGCCATCATCATCGTGGTTTTCCGCGGAAAGATTTCGACGAACGTGGATGAAATGAACTTGCTGAAGTGGTGACGTGACCGACCTGCTGATCATCGCGATTCCCGTGTTTCCTCTCCTGGCCGTGCTGCTCAACGGCCTGCTGGGGAGCCGCTATTCGCACGACGTGGCGGGCCGCATCGCGTGCAGCTCGGTCGGACTGTCGTTCGCCGCCGCGCTGATCGTCTTTGCCGATCAGCTCCAGACCGGCGCAGTGCGCGAAGTCGTCGCCTACCGCTGGATCTTCGGCGGCGACCTCACCATCAACCTCGCCTTCCTGATCGACCCGCTCGCCTGCATCATGCTGCTGATCGTGACCGGCGTCGGGTTCCTGATCCATCTCTATTCGATCGGCTACATGCACGGCGAAGAGGGCTTCACGCGCTTCTTCACCTACATGAACCTCTTCATGGTCTCGATGCTGCTGCTCGTGATGGGCAACAACTACGCGGTGCTCTTCATCGGGTGGGAGGGCGTCGGGCTCTGTTCCTATCTGCTGATCGGCTACTACTACGACAAGGTGTCGGCCGCCAAGGCGGCGACCAAGGCCTTCGTCGTGAACCGGATCGGCGACGCCGGCTTCCTGTTGGCGATCTTTCTCGTGTTCTACAACTTCGGCACGCTGGACTACACACAGGTATTCGCGAAAGCCGGCGAGCTATCTCCAAAGATGGCGACGGCCATCGCGCTCTGCCTGCTGATCGGGGCGATCGGCAAGTCCGCGCAGATCCCGCTCTACACCTGGCTGCCGGATGCGATGGAAGGCCCCACGCCGGTCAGCGCCCTCATCCATGCGGCGACAATGGTCACGGCCGGCGTCTACATGATCGCCCGCAACCACGCGATCTACGACCTGTCGCCGGTGGCGATGACGACCGTCGCCGTCGTCGGCGGCTCGACGGCGCTCTTTGCCGCGACGATCGGTCTCGTGCAGACGGACATCAAGCGTGTCCTGGCCTATTCGACGGTCAGCCAGCTCGGCTACATGTTTCTAGGCTGCGGGATCGGCGCCTACGCGGCGGCGATCTTCCACCTCATGACCCACGCCTTTTTCAAAGCGCTGCTGTTCCTCTCCGCCGGCTCCGTGATCCACGCGCTGGGCGGGGAGCAGGACATCCGCAGGATGGGCGGGCTGAAGAGCAAGATTCCCTGGACCCACGCGCTGTTTCTGATCGGCACGCTGGCCATCGCCGGCATCTTCCCGCTGGCCGGCTTCTGGAGCAAGGACGAGATCATGGCGCACGCCTTCGTCCATCACCATTACGTGCTCTACGCGATGGCGGCGACCGGCGCCCTCCTCACCTCCTTTTATATGTTCCGGCTGACGTACCTGACCTTCTACGGACGCTCGCGCATGGATCATCACACGGCCGAGCACGTGCACGAGTCGCCCATGATCATGATCGGCCCGCTCGTGGTGCTGGCGGGGCTGTCCGTGATCGGCGGGTTTCCCGGCGTGCCGCCGGAGAACGGCTGGTTCCAGCATTTTCTCCATCCGTCGGTGGCGGCGGGCAGGGCGGAAGAGCACGGCGTGAGCCTCGGCCTGGTGGTCAGCCTGATGGGCGTGGCGACGCTGATCGCGCTGGCGGGCTGGGGGGGGGCGCACTACCTCTATAGCGTCCGGCCGGAAGCGGCGGACCAATTGTCCGCCAAGGCTCCGGCGGCCTACACCACGCTCCTCAACAAATACTATGTGGACGAATTGTATGACTTCCTGATCGTCGAGCCGACGAAACAGTTGGGCCTGGTCTGGGACTGGTTCGATCGGACGATCATCGACGGCCTCGTGCGCGGCGTGGGGGAGATGACCGAAGGCGGCGCGTGGCTCAGCACGTGGATCGAAAAGCACGTGATCTACGGCACGATCAACGTGATCGGCTATGCGAACCACGTGGCGGCGCGGGTGTGGCGCAAGCTGCAGAGCGGGATGGTCCACCATTACGCGGCGCTGATCGTGGCCGGCCTCTTCATCCTGGTCCACTTGATCATCGTGTGGTGGACAACTGGGTCAGTCGGGATTGTGGCCTTGAAATGATGCAGGAGCTCACATACGCGTTCCCCATTTTATCCTGGCTGGTCTTCGTGCTTGTGATTGTTGCGCTAGGCATAGCCAGCTTGAATGTTCATCGGTTGAAGCAGGGCGAGGTGGTCCCCTCGATGTTGCGGCGATGATGCAAGAACTGACCTATGCCTTTCCGATTCTCTCGTGGCTGGTCTTCGTGCCGCTGATCGGGGCGCTCGTCATCTGGGTGCTCGAAGACCAGGACCTGATCAAGAAATCTGCGCTGGGGGTCGCGGCCTTCGAGGTGGCGTTGGCGGCGATCGTCTTCAAGGATTTCGTGCCGGAGTCGCCGGCCATGCAATTCGCCGAGCGGATGGCCTGGATGCCCGCGCTCGGCATCAACTACCACCTGGCGGTGGACGGCATCAGCGTGCTCTTCGTCGGGCTGACGGCGTTCCTGACGGTCCTGGTCGTGCTCTACTCGTGGGACACGGTGCGCGTGCGCGTGAAGGAGTACTACATCGCGCTGCTGGCGCTGGAAACGACCATCATCGGCATCTTCGTCTCGCTCGACCTGATCGTGTTCTTCGTCTTCTGGGAGCTGATGCTGATCCCGAGCTACTTCCTGATCAAGCTCTGGGGCGGCGGGGCGGAGCGGCAGTACGCGGCGCTCAAGTACGTGCTCTACACGCTGCTCGGCAGCGTGTTCATGCTGGTCGGGATCGTGCTGCTCAACCTAAACTATCACGACTGGGCGGTCGCGCACGGCATCCGGCCGGGGTATTCGTTCGATTTTCTCGACCTGCTGACGGTGCCCATTCATGCCGACAAGCAGCTCCTGATCTTCTGGCTGATCTTCTTCGGGCTGGCGTTCAAGGCGCCGCTGTTCCCGTTCCACACGTGGCTCCCCGACGCCCTGGTCGAGGGGCCGATCGGGATGTCCGTCGTGCTGGCCGGCCTGAAGCTCGGCACGTACGGGTTCGTGCGGTTCAGCCTGCCGCTGCTGCCGGAGGCATCCACGGACTCCTACGTCGTGATGACGCTCATGACGCTGGGACTGGTGGCCATCCTCTACGGCGCGATCGTCGCGCTCATCCAGCCGGATTTCCGCCGCCTGCTCGCGTTCAGCAGCATCAGCCACCTCGGGTTCTGCGTGCTCGGCATCTTTGCGCTGAACTTCCAGGGCCTGCAGGGCAGCATCCTGACCATGATCAATCTGGGCTTCACCACGGCCGGGCTGTTCTTCCTCGCCGGCTTCCTCTATGTCCGGCGGCACAGCACCGATCTCTCGGCCTTCGGGGGCGCGGCGAAGCAGGTGCCGCTGCTGGCTACATTCTTATTGATCATCGGGCTGGCATCGATCGGGTTGCCGGGGACGAACGGCTTCGTCGGCGAGTTTCTCATCCTCTTAGGCACGTTCCAGGCCTACTGGCTCTTCGGCGTGTTCGCGGTGACGGGCGTGATTTTCGGGGCTGCCTATTTTCTCTGGTACTACGAGCGGGCGATGTTCGGGCCGCTGTCGCCGAACCTCCCCCGCACGATCGCGGACCTCAACGCCCGCGAGATGATCATCGCCGTGTCCCTATGCGTCATGATCTTCTGGATCGGGCTCTATCCCTCGCCGTTCCTGCGAATGATGAACGGCTCGGTCGGGGCGCTGGTGGAACGGTTGGAAAGAGGGACGGCGGTGGCGGTCGAGGAGGACGGCGGGGCCGAGTCGTTCTCCGTGCTCGCCGACCGCGCACACGCAGACGGTGCTCGCTCGATGCGCGCAGTCGAGAACGACCCGGCCCCCGTCCCTAAGAGAGAGATGGAAGACAGGAAGCGGAAGATATAAGGTTATGCTCGACTACGTTCTCCTCGTCATCTTGTTTGCGCCCTTTCTCGGGGCCATCGGGCTGATCTTCGTCCCGAACCGGCAGGCCTTACAAGTCAGGCTGGTGGCGGCGATCTCGGCCGGCCTCTGTTTCGTCGCGTCCTGGGTCATGTTCTTCACCTTCGATGCGGCGAAGGGCGGCTACCAGTTCGTCCAGCGCTACGAGTGGTCGAAGGAGCTGGGCATCGCCTTCTACCTCGGGGTGGACGGCGTCGGCGCGCCGCTCGTCCTGGCCTCGGCGGTCCTCCTGTTTGCCGGCATCTTCATCTCCTGGCACATCAAGGACCGCACCAAGGAGTTTTACATCTTCCTGCTGATCCTGGCCGCGGCGACCATCGGCGTCTTCATGTCGCTGGATCTGTTCTTCCTCTATTTCTTCTACGAGATGTCCGTGATCCCGATGTACCTGCTGCTCGGCGTGTGGGGCAGCCACACCAAGGGCTACCTCTCCATGACCGACCCAGAGGGCCTGAAGCAGCGCGACTCGGTCGGCTTCATCCTCAATTTCGCCTCGAACAGCAAGGAATACGCCGCGATGAAGCTGACCCTCTTCCTCTCGGCGGGGGCGGTCGTGGCGCTGCTGGGCATTCTGCTGATCTACAAATTGTCCGGCCTCAACACCTTCGACATCCTGGTGCTCAAGCAGAAGACGCACTTCGAAGGCCCGGTCGGCGTGCTGATCTGGCTACTGATCTTCTTCGGCTTCGCATCAATCGCGCCGATCTGGCCGCTGCACTCCTGGTCGCCCGTCGGACACGCGGCGGCGCCGGCGGCCACCAGCATGCTCCACGCGGGCGTGCTGATGAAGCTCGGCCACTTTTCGATCATCCGCATCTGCTACGAGATCATGCCGGATCTCACGCGGCAGCTGATGCCGATCGCGGCGGTTCTCTGCATCTTCAGCATCATCTACGGCGGGCTCGTCGCCTTCTACGCGAAGGACACCAAGTACGTCATCGGGTACAGCAGCTCGAGCCACATGGGCTACGTGTTCCTCGGCATGGCGGCGCTGGACTACATCAGCCTGAGCGGCGCGATCATCTATATGTTCGCGCACGCGCTGGCGACAGGGATGCTCTTCGCCATGGCCGGCTGGGTCTACGACCAGACCCACACGCGCCACATTCCGGACCTGGGCGGCCTCGTCAACCGCATGCCGTTCGTGGCCGGGTGCTTCATCGTGGCCTGCATGGCCTCGATCGGCATGCCGGGCACCGTCAACTTCATCGCGGAGGTCATGATCCTCGTCGGCAGCTGGCACAAGTACCCCTTTCAAGTGTTCGTCGCGGTGGTCGGCATCGTGCTCACGATGGGCTATCTCTTCCGCATGATGCGGGGGCTGTTCTACGGCCCGATGGACGAGCACCACGCGCACGCCCACGATGCGGTCTCGATGGTGGACCGCTTCCCCCTGCTGCTCATGATCGCCTGCAGCATCGGGTTCTTCTTCTTCCCGTTCCATTTCTATGACGTGGTGCGCGCCGGCGTCGATCCGCTGATCGCCCGCATCACGGAAGTGGTGCCGATCGTGTCGCAGGCGAGCGGCCATGTGCAGAACGGAGGATTGCTGCCGTGACCTTCACGCTCACCATGAACGCGGCCGATCTGCTCCTGCTTCTGCCGGAGCTGTTCCTCACGTTCTGGCTCTGCGTGATCCTGTCGATCGATTTTTCCCTGCCGCGGTTCCCGAAACGGAACCTGGCCTACCTCAGCGTACTCGGGCTGGCGGTGGTGCTGGCCAACCTCGTCTGGTTCGACCGGGCCGGCGTCACGGGCGCGCTGTTCAACCGCATGTTCGTGGTGGACCGGATGGCGATCTTTTTCAAGATCTTCATCGTCGTCGCCACGATGCTGGTCATCCTGGCCTCGATCGACTACGTCAAGCGGTTCAAATTTTTCAAAGGCGAGTACTACTTCCTCGTGCTGATGTCGGCCCTGGGCATGATGTTCATGGCCTCGGCCAACGACCTACTGTCCATCTTCATCACGCTGGAGTTCTCGACCTTCGGCTTCTACGTCCTCGTCGCCTACCTGCGCGACGATCCGGCATCCAACGAGGCGGGGCTCAAGTTCTTCATCCTGGGCGTCTTCGCGGCGGGACTCCTGGCCTACGGCATCAGCCTCGTCTACGGCGAGACGGGGAAGATCGTGCTCGCGGACATCGCCTCCGCGCCGGCGACGCCCGGGCTCATCATCGGCTACCTGCTGATCTTCGCCGCGCTCGGATTCAAGATCGGCGCAGCGCCGTTCCACGCGTGGATTCCGGACACCTATCACGGCGCCCCCACGCCGGTGACCGCGTTCCTCTCCATCGCGCCCAAGGGCGCGGCCTTCGCCATCCTCTTGAGGATGTTCTTCGTCTCGCTCGCGGCCTTCAAGCCGGCCTGGGTGCTGCTGCTGGTCCTGGCCTCGATCCTCTCGATGACCTACGGCAACATCGTGGCCATCGCGCAGAAAAACATCAAGCGGCTCTTGGCCTATTCGGGCATCGCGCAGATCGGCAACGTCCTGATCGGCCTCGCCGCCGGCACCAAAATGGGGAGCGATGCGATCCTGTTCTATCTGCTGACCTATCTCTTCGCGAACCTCGGCGCCTTCGCGATCGTCATCGCGGTCGGCAACCTGATCAACAGCGACGAGATCGAGGACTATAACGGCCTGAACCGCCGCTCGCCGTTCCTCGCGTTCACGATGCTGGTGTTTCTGCTCTCGCTGGCCGGCGTGCCGCCGCTGGCGGGGTTCGTCGGCAAGCTCTATATCTTCGTCGCCGCGATCAAGGAAGGGCTCTACACGCTGATCATCGTCGGGCTGGTGAACATCGTCATCTCGCTGTACTACTATCTCGTGGTCGTGAAGAAGATGTACATCAACGAGCCGGTGGACAATCAGCCGCTGGCCGTCTCCGCGCCGATGCAGGCCGTCATCTACGTCGGCCTCGCCGGCACGCTCATCCTCGGCATCTACCCGCAGCCCTTCATTGATTGGGTGGTCAGTGCGACGCTCATGTTCTCCAAAATCGTCGCGCCGACGGCCGCCATGGTGCCACCCCCCGTCCTGCCGTTCGGCGGATAACAGGCCGGTGCAAGGGGACAGGCACCCAAGGGACAGGCTCCGGCGGCAGGCCGGTGCCTGTCCCTCTTCGGACGGGGACAGACACCATGAGGAAGGGTGTCAGTCCCCAGGGAGCCAGTCCCCCAGCGCCACGCGCGCTTGATCTTTTACGTAGCTCGGCGCATGCTTGTCGGCACGGTCAGCCGTCGGCAATGGTGACGCCGCGGCACGGCCGCAAAGGAGGTATACCATGGGCGAGAAATCCTACGGGCAGATGCTGATCGAAGGGTTCGTGCGGGCCATTCCCTGGGCGATCGTCTTTTCCATCACGATCGTGCTCACGGCCAAGATGCTCGCGCCGCAAGTCAAACGAGGCATCGAGTACGCCATCAGCGCGTCGATGAATGCGGTGCTGGACGAAGAGGTCTTCCCCAGGGTCAAACAAAACGTCAAGGAAGCGATCGAGTACACCGTCAAGACAGTGAATAATCCGCCGAAGCCCCAAGCCAAGCGGGAGGGGACCAAGGGCAAGAAGTAGTTGAAATTCATAGCCTTTTCAGAGCTGCTTGAGCGGCCCTGGCCGGCTCCCTCGCCGGCAGGGCCGTAACGGCGCCGTCCTCACCTCTGCCTTCCAACAGGAACCGATATTTCCCCTCTGTTCGCCGCCCTCCCGTCGAGGTAAAATCCCCCAGGTTTCGAGTCGTGCGTTCGTGAAAGGAGGTGTCTCATGGCGGAATCAATCAAAGTCGCGCAGTATTTCAAGGTCCTCGTGCCGGACAAGCCGGGTGAGGGGTTCAAGCTGCTCGATGCGGTCAAGGGGGCGGGGGTGAACCTGCTCGCCTTCTCCGGCTTTCCGCGCGGCCGCAAGGGGCAGCTGGATTTCGTGCCGGAGGATCCGGCGCGCTTCAAGGAAGTGGCGAAGTACAACAAGTGGAAGGTGCAGGGGCCGAAGTCCTGCTTCGTCGTCCAGGGCGACGACCGGGTCGGCGCGGTGGCCGACGTCGTGGAGCGCTTGGTGGATGTGAAGGTCAACATCACGGCCGTGGACGCCGTCAGCGCGGGCATGGGCCGGTTCGCCGTCCTGATTTTCGTGAAGCCGAGCGCGGTGAAGAAGGCGGCGGCGGCGCTGGGGGCGGTGTGAAAGAGGAGGATCATGAAACAAGGAATCATTCTGTTCGCGGTACTGATGTTCATGGTTGCTCTTGAGAGGCCTCCGGCGTGGGCGGCGAAGAATTCTGCGCTGGTGGGCACCTGGAGCGGGGAATTCGGCGGCGAGCCGTTCCAGCTGATCCTGAATGCCGATGGAACCGGCCAGATGGATGGGCCGATTCAGTGGGAGGCGAAGTGGGAACAGCTCGTCATCACCGAGGATGACGGGTCGACGGAATACACGTTCACGCTCAAGGGGTCAAAGCTGACCGTTTCCGGCGGCGATTTGGAGGAACCGTTGACGTTCACCCGCATCGGCAGCGCCGGCAAGGCGCCGCCGGCTGCGAAGATGCCCCAGGCTCCGCCGGCGAAAGCCCAGCCCGGATCGGCCATGCAATTCCTGGCCGGGCACTACTGGGCCTTCAGCGGCCATTCAACGGGATCCGGTTCCTATTCACGGGAGCAGCGCGCGGCGCTCTGCCGCGACGGCACTTTTTTCATGGGCAGCGAGACGGGCAGCTCCGGTACCGCCGGCACGGCCGGCGTCGCGCATGGCGACAGCGGCCGGTGGACCGCCCAGGGAAACGAGCTGCGCGGGATGTTGACCTTGATGTTCAACGACGGCCGGCGCGAGCAGATTGAATACCACACCTCCTTGAATTCCAAAGATCGTAGCGGCTACGGCCCGGCCGTCATCTTCGACGGCACCAATTATCAGCGGACGGGCGACGGGAACTGCCATTAAGAAACGCCTCCCATGCGCATTGTCGTGACCGGCGGAACAGGCTTCATCGGGCGGGCGCTCTGCCGGCGCCTGGCTGATGCGAGCCATTCGGTCACCGTGTTGACGCGCCATCCCGAAGCGGCCAGGGCCACGCTGTATCACGCCGTGGCGATTGCTTCCTGGCAGGGATTCCGCGGGCCGACCGAGGAGTTGGCCAAGGCGCTGGGCGAGTGCGACGTCGTGATCAATCTCGCCGGTGCGCCGATCGCGGACGGCCGTTGGACCCCGCCGGTCAAAGAGCTGCTCCGCCAGAGCCGCGAAGGCACCACCTCCGCCATCGTCGCGACGCTCGCCAAGCTCAAAACCCGTCCCGTGCTGCTCCTGAATGCCTCGGCCATCGGCTACTATGGCCCGCGGGGCGACGAGGAGCTGACCGAAGCGGCATCCACCGGCGACGGCTTTCTTGCCAGCCTCTGCCGCGAATGGGAGGGGGCGGCCCGCGCCGCCGAGCGGCTGGGCGTGCGCGTGGTCATGCCGCGCATCGGCATGGTGCTCGGCAAGGACGGCGGCGCGCTGGCAAAGATGCTGCCGATCTTTCGGCTGGGGCTCGGCGGCCCGCTGGGACGGGGGACCCAATGGGTCTCCTGGATTCATCTCGACGACCTGGTCGAGCTGCTGATGTTTCTGATGGACCATGCGGCGAACGGGCCGGTCAACGCCACGGCGCCGCATCCCGTCACCAACGCGGAGCTTGCGAAAACCCTGGGCCAGGTGCTCGGCCGGCCCGCCTTCCTTCCGACGCCCGGCTTCGCCATGAAGGTGCTGTTCGGCGAAATGGCCGACGAATTGCTCCTGACCGGCCAGCGCGTCATCCCCCATCGAGCCCAGTCGCTGGGCTTCCATTTCAGATTCCCGTTTGTCACGGGAGCGTTGAATGACATTCTTCGGTAAGCCCGCGCGCCTGTTCAGGCTCGGGTTCCTTGCCGTCACGCTGAGCGCGGCCCCCGGTGCGGCCTCCGCGCAGGAGGCCGCATGGGACAGGCTGGCCGAAGGGTTCGCCGTCGTCGTCTGGACGTCCGGCCCGGCCTGCGAGCAGGTGCCGCCGCTCTATATGGTCAAGGTGGACCCCGAGCGGTACCGTTTTGCGGTCTACCACTACCGGGCCGAAGGGCTGACGGCGCCGCCGACGCTTTCGGAGTGGCGTCAACGGACTCAGGCGCTGGCGTTATTCAATGCGGGGCTGTTTCTTGGCGACTTGTCCTACATGGGGCTGCTGTATGAAGGCGGCAAGCCGGTCGGCGGCAAACGGCACACGCAGTGGCAGGGCCTGTTCGTGGCGGAGCCGGTCGCGCCCGGCGTCAAAAAAGCGCGCGTGCTGGATTTGAAACACGACGCCTTCAACGATGACGCGCCGGCCTATCGCGAGGCGGCGCAGTCGCTCATGCTGCTCGACCGGGCCGGCAAGCCCCGCGTGCGGCAGTCCGGCAAGGCGGCGCGGCAGACGGTGGTGGGGGAAGACCGGGCGGGGCACGTGCTGATCATCATGTCGAAGGGCGATGTGCCGTTGTGGGAACTGGCCGTCTGCCTGCGGGACGGGTTTCGCGACATCACCCATGCGATGGCGATGGACGGGGGGGACTCGTCGGATCTGTTGATCGGCTCGGAAATTGCGGGCGCTCGCACAGACGCGGCGTGGCAGCCGCTCGTGGACGGCAAGGGGCAGAATCACATTCCGCTGCCGGCGGTGATTGGAATATTTCCGCGGCGGTGAGGGGCGAGCGTGGCGGGCCCCTCTACCTTCCGTGCTCGCAGAAGGCGCACACCTCAGAAGGGTGCTCCTTCGATGCGCGCAGTCGAAGGCAGACCGGCCCGCCGCTCGAAGGAAAGAAGAGGAAAAGGTTAGCGGCCGGCTGGTTGGAGTTCGTACCCCGCCTCCAGCCACGCGTTCACGCTGCCCTGGACGTTGTAGACGTGCTTGTAGCCAAGGTCGGCGAGCGTTTCCGCGGCAATGTTGCTGCGATGGCCGGATTGGCAATAGACCACGATGTGGTCGGTCGGCTTGGCGCCGATCTCGCGGTGACGGGTCTTCATCTGGGAGAACTCGATGTTGCGGTCCGTGCCCGGGATGACGCCGCCGGCATGTTCCTGGGGCGAGCGGACGTCGATCAGGAAGAACCCTTTGTTCATATGGTCCGGCGCTTTTTCGAGCGTGGTTTTCAACTTGTGTACGGAGATGACATACGAATGGTAGGCCGAAACGGGGTGGCTGCCGCCGACGATCAGAGTGACGCCGAATGCGAGGCTTGCAAGGAGTTTTGTGGAAGTCATGGCCGCGCCTCCTGTGGTTCGCGCGAGAACGTTCGTCATTATGATACGGGCCGCTTGAAGGGCTGGTCAAGGGTGGCGCCGCTGCTGATCGGCCTGCTGCTGGCCGGTTGTTCCGAGGGCGTGAAGTTCGTCCAGGAAACGGACACGGGCGGGGTGGTCGTCTATCCCTATAAGGGGGACAACCCCGTCCTCTCGTCGTTCCGGGGGGAGGCGCTGGATCTGATCGTGAAAAAATGCCCGCGCGGCTACGCCGTTCTGAAGGAAGGGGAAACAAAGGGGTTGCGCCGTATCCAGGACTCGGTCGGCGGGGCGGAAGAAGTAACGGTCAAGCGCTGGGCGATCAAGTTTGAGTGCCGGACGCGTTCATGAGGTCCTTGATCGTCAATAGGCTGATGAGCGTGACACCCAGGTCCTCCACCTTCTTCCGGCCATCCTGCTCCTGGCGGTCCACGATCACGAGGGCATGGGAAATTTTGAGCCCGGCCTCGCGGGCCGCCCGCACGGCTTTGATGACGGAGCCGCCGCTGGTCAGGACATCATCCACCACCACCGCCCGGTCGCCGGCCTGCGCCGCGCCCTCGAGCAGTTTGCCGGTGCCGTGGTCCTTGGCCTGTTTGCGCACGACGAAGGTGCGCCAGTTCTTCCCGGCGCGATGGGCCTGATCTGAAATGGCGGCTGAGATGGAGATCGCGCCGAGCTCGCGCCCGCCGAGACAGTCCACCGGCAGATCCTTCATGGCCTCGAAGGCCAGTTGCGCGACCAGGGCGCGCGGGCCCGGATGGGCCATGAGGACCCGGCAGTCCACGTAGAAGGGACTCACGACGCTGGAGGCCAGCGTAAAGCCTTTCTCCTTGTCCCATTTGAAAGAGTGGGTGGCGATAAACGCTTTGGCGAGGTCGTCTTTGGCTGACATCAGAGGCCAGTATAATAAGGGAAACGCTGGAAGTCACCACTTCAATGCAGCGCCATTCGTTTCTTGACCCGTCCTGTCAACCGCAGTACCGTATCCGCGTTCTCTCCCATAACGGACACGCGCGGCGCATCAGTCCGAACGAAAGGAGATCGTCATGTTCACTCGAGCCTTCCTCATCAGCCTGATCACGGCAGCCGTGGCTGTCCCCCTCTATGCCCAGACGGATACGCCGAAGGTCGACGCCCGCCAGGAGCGGCAGGATCAACGCATTCAGCAGGGGATCGAGAGCGGCCAGCTCAACGAGCGCGAGGCCGCCCGGTTGAACCGCCAGCAGGACCGGATTGACAAGATGGAAGAGCGCGCGAAGTCAGACGGCGTCGTGACGAAAGGGGAACGCCGCTCACTCCGCAACGCGCAGGATCGTGCCAGCCGGCACATCGCGAAGGAGAAGCACGACCGCCAGAAGGCGCGCTAAGCCCTGGGGACTGGCTCGCCGTCTGCGGCGTGCCTGTCCCCGTGGACGAGGACAGACACCATGAAGAAAGGTGTCAGTCCCCTACCGAGGGCTGCCCGGTTTCCGATCGGTGAGATCCACCAGGGTTCCGAGGACGCCGATGGGCCGGTCAAGGGGATCGCGCAGCACGGTCTTGTGAACCAGCACGCGCCGCCGCGCGCCGCCGGTCGCGATGACGTCCGATTCGTAGACATGCACCCCGCCGCGCCGGAGGAGCTCGCGGTCCTCGCGCGCATGTTCTTCCGCGGACTCTCTCGGCATCATGTCGAAGACGGTCTTGCCGGCAAAGCCGGCTTTCGAGACGCCGAAAAACGTCGCCATCGCCTCGTTGCAGCCCTGGTACACGCCGTCGAGGCTTTTGTGGAAGACCGGGTTCGGGATGGCGTCGATCAGCTGTTGCAGGAAAAAGGACCGGTCTCGAAATTGATCCGTCGCTTGCGTGTGCTCGTGGATTTCCGTTTTCAGGAGCCGGTTGATCTGCCGCAGGTCGTCCGCCTTCACGGTCAGTGCCGCCACCAACTCCTTGTTTTCCAGGCGGAGCCTGATCGATGAAACGATCGTGGAGTGGATGAGGCGCGCAAGGTTCAGGAGCGCCAGCAGGAAAATCAGCACCAGGGTGCCCATCATCAGGTAGTGCGAGGTGCCTTCCAGGAAAAACCGCGCGCCGAGCGGCAGAAGCGCCGGCAGGGCGAAAAGGGGGAACGCCCAGCGGAGCGGAGCCAGCGCCGCCGCGGCGCCGGCAACGGTGCCGCCGAGGATGAAGCTCAGGGCAAGTTGATGGATCGTCGCCTGCGGGGGAAATAGCCAGAAGCCCGCCGCCCCCCAGAGCAGGCCGCTGGCGGCCACGCCGGCCAGGTACCGATTGTCCCAGTGGGCATTTGGAGAAGTAAGCCGATGAAGAGGACCGGCGTAGGTAGGACCCTGTTCCGCTTGCGGCAGGCGCTGGGCTGTCTGGTAGAAATGGGTGAGCGCAAGGCGGAACGCCTGCACCAGGCACATGACGGCAAGCCATCCCTGCAACGTGGCATGGGGAATGACGTCCCATAGCAGGAACGCCAGGATCGCGGCATTGATCGTATTGGCCAGCGCGGCGGTGGGCGCTCCTCCATAGAGCATCCTCACCTGCTCGGCATGGACATCCGTCTCGCCCTGCCTGGCCCGTGAGATGGTGCCGTTCATGGCCGCCCGCCTCCTGCACGGTGCGGTCGTATTATAGGCCGATGCGCCGGCAGTTGGAACATGCGAGGCGGAAGATCGTCCAGGGTTGACTCGCGAGGCGGCACCGGCGAGTATAGGAGCCAATGGGGAGCGAGGAGCACACCATCATGACGGAGCAAGCCGCTGCCGTGCTCGTCGTGGACGACGAACCGGAAATGCGCGAGCTGCTGCGCGACGAGCTATCCGAACGCGGCTATCGGGTCGCCGCCGCCACCAACGGGCGGGATGCGCTCAAGAAGCTCGGCGAGGACGAGTACGCCGTCGTACTGACCGATCTGCGCATGCAGGGCATGCAGGGGCTGGAGCTGCTGGGCGAGGTCAAGCGGGACCATCCGGTCGCCGGATCCGTGGCGGAAGCTTTCTTGAAGTGCAGGGTCATGGTCTGTCCCGGCTCGAGGTGATAGGCCTTCACCCCCTTGCCCTTCCCTGCCACCTCCGTGCCCGCGCCTTCCTTCTTGATGACCCCTTCCTTAAACAGCGGCGAATTGATCCCGTGGGTCATCGTGCCCTTGTTGCGGACCACGATCGCGGTCAACGCGCCGGGTGTCGTATGGCCCTTCACGTCGTAGCCCTTGTCCGTGATCGTGACGTCGACCTTCATCTCAGGCTCAGCCGCCTGCGCGGCGAGCGTCGAGACTGTGCCGGCGGCGGCGAAGGCAATCACCCCGACCGCCATTGGCATGATGAAACTCTTGAACCTCTGTGCCCCGACCTTCATGGCAACCTCCCCTGGTTGGTTGTACGGTCAACACTGTCCTCCTTCGAGTTGGTTTTTCAGTGGTCCGGCCACCACTCGCTTCCCATCTCGCGGCCTCAGTTGCCTATAAGGGCAAGAGGAGTGCCGGGCCTCTTCTCACGCATTTGCCGCCGAATTGGGCAGAATCTCGCGTGAGCTGTCGCCTTCCGCCCCAGGCAAACGAGAGTTGGCTGTAGCAAAACTCCCTCTGGTGACGAACTGCCGCCTCGCCGTCCGGCCTAACCGATGCTTGCGTGGCCCATTCCAATTACGCTAAGGTGCTGCCTCGCGAAGCGGGACGGGAGCAGTCCCACAAGTGAACGGAGGTGGTCATGCGGAACACAGCTTTCGGCGCAGTCTCGGGTCTTCTGGCCTGCCTGCTGCTCAGTGCGCCGGCCTGGGCCGAAACCACGCTGCCGCCGGTTGACGAGGTGCTCCGGGACCTGCAATTCACGCCGGAGGAGCTCCAGCGCGCGAAGGGCGGCACGATCGTCGAGCGACCGGTCAGCGAGGGGTCCGAGCGGGAGCTCTCGATGGCCTTCACCCTGCTGGCCAAGACCAAGCCGGAAGACGTCGCCAAGTTGTACCGGGAGGCACGGGACTTGGAAACGGTCAAGGTCATCAAGTCGCTTGGTCGGATTCCGGGAGAGGGAACCCCGTCGGATTTCGAGAGGGCGGCGCTGCAGCCGAACCCCGACAAAGAAGCCAAGCGCTACCTGGATGCAGAGCCGGGCGACACGCTGAACCTGGATGAGAAGGAGATCGCCGCGTTTCAGGCGTTGAAATCCGCGAGCCGCGGGAAGGCCGTGCCGGTGAAGGACGTGGAGCAGCTCGTCCGCCGGGGATTGCTGGCCCGGCTCCAGGCCTATCGGACGAAGGGGCTGGCGGGCATCGCGCCGTACCAGCGCGGGAGAAGCGTGCAGCTTTCCGCCGGCAACGAATTGCTCCGCGCCACCAAGGAGAGCGTGTACCTGGCCAAGTATGTGCCCACCCTGCACGACGTGCTGATGAACTACCCGGCCGCCAAGGAGAAGGTGAAGAAGGACAAGTTCGAGGAATCGTTCTACTGGTACAACCTGGACCTCTTTGACCGCCCCACTTTCGTGCTCGCGCATCGCGTGGCCATGTTCGCGGACTATGCCTATGTGGCGATCGAGCGCCAGTTTTATGCCAGCCATGATTTCAATTCGATGCAGCAGATCGTCGCGGCGCTCCAGACGAAAAACGGCACGCTGTTGATCTATGTCGGCCGCGTCTCGACCGACCAGGTCGCGGGGTTCACGTCCGCCGCCGCGCACCCGGTGGCGCGCACCGTCATGGCGCCCTATATCAAGGACATGTTCGAAGCTATCCGGACCCGCGTTGAAAAAAAGTGATCCGATCGGTGGCTTTCAGACGGAGGGGACGATGAAGCAGAGCCAGTGGGTGTTTGCGGCTGTTGCATTCTCTGTGGCGGTGTGGAGCGGGCCTGTGTCGGCGGCGGGAGGCGATCCTGCCAAGGGCCGGGCGGTGTTCGAGAAGCACTGCGCAGCCTGTCATGGCGCACAAGGCAAGGGCGACGGGCCGACCGGAGCGATGCTGACGCCGAAGCCGGCCGATCTGACCAGCGCGGCGACCGCGAAGAAATCCGATGCCGACCGTCGGACGATCATCGAAAAGGGAAAACCGCCCACTGCGATGATCGGCTGGAAGGGACAACTGTCCGACGGCGAGATCGGAAACGTGCTCGCCTAATGTCCGGAGCCTGGGCAAGTAAGAGTCAACGAACGGTGAGGTGATCGCATGGCCGCCGACGATCCTGAGCTGCACGAAGGGCTGGTCACTCCGATCGGCACGCGCCGCACGTTTTTCCAGTGGGTCATCGCCGCGGCGGCGGGACTGATCGGCGTGGGGCTGGCCGGACCGTTGGCGGGCTACGTCGTGTCGCCGGCGTTGAAGCGCCGGGAACAGCCGTGGGTGGAGGTCGGCACGGTGGACGATCTGAAGGTGGGCGAGCCCACGCAGCTGGATTATGTCCGGACGGTGCGGGACGGCTGGATGGAAAACCGGCTGCATAAGGCGGTCTGGGCGATCAAACAAACCGACGGGCAGGTCACCGTGTTTTCGCCGATGTGTCCCCATCTGGGATGCGGGTATCACTGGGACGGAAGCGAACACAAGTTCAAATGTCCCTGTCACGGCAGCATCTATGCGCCGGACGGCACGGTGCTGGGTGGGCCGGCGCCGCGGCATCTGGATGTCCTGCCGTCGAAAATCGAGAACGGCCAGCTGTTCGTGATCTACAAGGAGTTCAAGGCGGGCCTGCCGACGGCAGTCGAATTATAGGCGAGTGGCAAGGGGCGAGAGGCTAGGGGTGAGGAGAAAATTCCTGCCACTTGCCTCTGGCCTCTAACCTCTAGCCTGGAGCATTCTGATGCGACTTTACGACTGGCTCGACAGCCGGCTGAAGCTGAAATCGGTCGAGCGGACGCTGCTCGATGAGCCGATTCCGGGCGGCGCGAGCTGGGTCTACGTCTTCGGCTCGGCGACGCTCTTCCTGTTCGTCCTCCAGGCCATCACCGGCATGTTCCTGGCGGTCTACTATGCGCCGACGCCGGACCATGCCTACGACAGCGTCCGATTCATCGAAACGCAGGTGACGTTCGGCTGGTTCGTGCGCGGCCTCCACCACTGGGGCGCCTCCGGCATGGTCGTCGCGATCGGCCTCCACATGCTGCAGGTCTTCGTGTACGGCGCCTACAAGCCGCCGCGCGAGCTGATGTGGATGGTCGGGGTGGTGCTCTTCCTGATCGTCATGGGGTTCGCGTTCACCGGCTATCTGCTGCCGTGGGACCAGACCGCCTACTGGGCCACCCAGGTCGGCATCAACATGACGGGCACGGTCCCGCTCATCGGAGATTTTCTGGTCAGGGTGTTGCGCGCCGGAGAGACCTTGGGCGCCCTGACCCTGTCGCGGTTCTTCGCCGTCCACGTGCTCTTCCTGCCGGCGCTGATCGTGATCGGAATCATGGTGCACATGTTCATCCTGCGCCGGGTCGGTCCGGCAGGCCCCTGGACCGGCGGCGTCGAGCGTCGCGCAGGCGACGATCGACGGGGCATGCGGGCGAGCGCCGGTCGCCGCGCGCGGATCAGCGAAACCTTTTATCCCCGGCAAGTGTACATGGATGCCGTGGTCATGCTCGGCGTGTTTTTCGTCATCGCGGCCATGGCCATCTTCGTGCCCCTGCCGCTCACCGATAAGGCCGATCCGTCCGACACGAGCTTCGTCCCGGTTCCCGAGTGGTATTTTCTCTTTTATTACGAGCTGCTGAAGTACGTGCACGGGCCGCTCGAGCCGGTCGCGACGTGGATCCTGCCGCTGCTCGTCGTCCTGGGGATGCTCTTCTGGCCGTTCATCGACCGCCGCAAGTCCCGGCACCCGGCCTCCCGCCCCATCGCCATGACGCTGGGCGCGCTGTTCCTGCTGGTCGTCTTCACGCTGCTGGGCATTTCGGTCAAGAATCTCTACGCGGTCAAGCGGACCGACCCGGCCGTCGCGCACGGCAAGGCGATCGTGGCCCGCTTCGGCTGCACCGGCTGCCACCGCATTCACGGGGAAGGCGGCGCCGTGGGGCCGGACCTGTCGTTCGTCGGCGATGCCCGGCCGGAGCGAGCGTGGCATCTGCAACATTTCCGCGATCCGCAGTCGGTCTCGCCCGGCTCGATCATGCCGAAGTTTCCGCTGACCGAGCCGGAGCTGAACGACCTGACGAGTTATATGCTGAGCCTCCGCCGCGGTGTCTGACGGGATCAATCACGAAAGGAAGGATGTCATGCAACTGGGGATGATCGGACTCGGCAGGATGGGCGCGAACATGGTCCGCCGCCTGATACGCGCGGGACATTCCTGCGTCGTGTACGACCGGAGCCGCGACGCGGTGCAGGGACTCGCCAAGGAGGGAGCGGTCGGCGCGGCCTCGCTGGACGAGTTCGTCGCCAAGCTGACTCCGCCGCGGGCCGTGTGGCTGATGGTGCCGGCGGCCGTGGTGGACGCCTCGTTGAAGGACCTCGTCCCGCGGATGCAGAAGGACGACGCCATCATCGACGGCGGGAACTCCTATTATATAGACGACATCCGGCGCGCGAAGGAACTGCAGCCGAAAGGCCTGCATTACGTGGACGTCGGCACGAGCGGCGGCGTCTGGGGGCTGGAGCGCGGCTACTGCCTCATGATCGGCGGCGAAGACGCAGTGGTCCGCCGCCTCGATCCCATCTTCAAGACGCTCGCGCCCGGGCGGGGCGAGATCCAGCGGACGACGGGGCGGGAGAAAGCCAAGGGCACCGCCGAAGAGGGGTACCTCCATTGCGGGCCGAACGGCGCGGGGCATTTCGTCAAGATGGTCCACAACGGCATCGAATACGGCCTGATGGCCGCCTACGCCGAGGGGTTGAACATTCTCAAGCACGCGAACGTCGGCAAACGCGGGCGGACGATCGACGCGGAAACCACGCCGCTGCGCGATCCGGACCACTATCAGTACGACTTCAACCTGGCCGACGTGACGGAGCTCTGGCGTCGCGGCAGCGTCGTGGCCTCGTGGCTGCTCGATCTCACCGCCATCGCCCTGATCAAGCAGCCGGACCTCAAAACCTTTTCCGGGCATGTGTCCGACTCCGGCGAGGGTCGCTGGACGATCACGGCCGCCATCGACGAAGGCGCGCCGGCGCCCGTGCTCAGCGCCGCGCTCTACCAGCGCTTTACCTCACGCGGCGAGGACGACTTTGCGACCAAAGTCCTGTCGGCCATGCGCTTCGAGTTCGGCGGGCACACGGAACGGGCGGCCGGCGGATAGGACCGGCCTGCAAGACACACGGCGGCCTGCCGTCGCCGTCATCCCTGTCGCATTTCGCGCCAGCCCCTCCGCTCCGCCTGTGGCCTTTCTCGGCACAGGCTCTGCCTGAGAGACCCCCCTCTTCCCAAGCTGCTGTTTCAGCGAACAATTTGGGATCGGATCTCCGCACGCGCGGCACGATCCTCGCAACGCGTTCAGAAGGTGCGGGGGCGAATCCTTTTCTGCGGGCGATGCTCTCAGGGGTATATGGATGGATCGAACCAAGGAGGTGCAGCCATGATGTGTAACGTGGGCGGGACGGAACGGGGGATTCGGATCGTGCTGGGGATTGTCCTGATCGGCGTGGGAGCCTTCGCCGGTCTTCCGGAGGCGGGCATGTACGCGGCCTACGTCGTCGGCGCGGTGGCGCTCGTGACGGGCGCGATCGGCTTCTGCCCGGCCTGGATGCTGTTCGGCGTCAACACCTGTCCGGCACAGGACGTGAAGCGTTAAACGTGAAACGTGAAGCGTGGGGGAAGTGGACTCTCATCGCCGCCGCGTCCGCACCTCTGCTGATGCTGGTATCCGCTTGCACGACGGTTTCCAACGGTTTGTTTCCCGCGCAGAAAGCGTTGCTCGGCAAATCCGAGCAGGAGGTCTTGGCCTGCGCCGGCGAGCCAAGGACGCGATCGGCGAGCGGCGGGGAAGGCAGTTGGTCTATCACCGGATGGCGCCGGTTCTGGAGGGATCGTTTGCGGCGTCGAAGGCGAGCGTGCCCTGCCCCCGCCATGGCTGCGAAGCCGTGATCGTCCTCAAGGATGGCCGCGTGGCTGATGTCCGCTATCACCCGTCACCGCCGTCCGGAGGAGGGTGCGAGCATTGCGAAGAGATCTTTCAGAGTTGCCTGCCATGAACATGCGAGTCACGTACAAAGGCGGGGCGAGATTCGATGTCACCGGTCGTCGGCATACGGGTGAAGCAGACGGTGTCGCCCGGCACGTCGGTGCTGGTGCGCTACCGCTATGTGCCGAATCTCTTTCTCGGGCCCAACACGGAGCGTCAGACGGGGCTCAATCTGCTGGAGGAGGAACGGGTGACCTCCCACACCTGGCGGCTGCAACTCGAGCGACGGGTGGCGGACTCATCCGTCGTGACGCTGGTGGGACGGTACGGCCTGCGCTTCTACAACGAGGTGTTCTCCGAGCGGGACACGAATTTCTGGACAGTGGGGCCGCAGCTCGAGCAGCAAGTCAGGCCGTGGCTGACCCTCACGCTCAGCTATCTCTATGAAGGGGGGCTGGCGGACGGGCGCAACGAGCCGCAGTTCAAGGACGACATCTCGTACTACCAGCATTTCGTGTCGGCAAAGACCCTGTTCCGATTGAGCGGCCGCCTGTCGCTGGGATTTGGGTTATGTGTACCGGCACAAGGAATTCACCAGCGGGATCGTGGGAGATCCGAATCGCGGGGTGCACGACGTGACGCATCAGGGGATTGCGGAGTTCCGGTATCTGTTGACGGATGCGGCGGCCGCCACGCTCGGGTTCCAGCACGATCAGCGGACGTCCAATGCGGGCACACGCGGGTTCAACACGACGAATACCTGGCTGGGGCTCCGGTATGGATTTTGATTGCTCTCCGGAAAGGGATATCTCGTGACGAATTGGAACGAGCAGAAGATTTCGAGGCGAACGTTCCTGACGCGATCTGCCGGCGCAGTGGCCGTCGCGGCGACGGGTTCCTGGGTACACCGGTGGGCGGAGTCTTCGGAAGCGGCCGATGCAGGGCCGGGCGGTTCCAGCCCGCTCATTGTGCGGGTCAGCCGGCCGCTGGACGCCGAAACGCAGGTTCGCGAGTTCGTGTCGTGGCTCACGCCGAACGACCGGTTTTTCATCCGCAGCCATTTCGGTCCGCCGTCCGAGGAGCAGATCGATCCGGCCGCCTGGCGGCTGCGCGTCGGCGGGTTGGTCGAGCGGCCGCTCGCGCTCAGCCTGGACGAGCTGAAACGATTTCCCGAAGTCACCGTCACGGCGGTGCTCCAGTGCAGCGGGAACGGGCGGGCGTTCTTCCGGCCGAGGGTGCCGGGAATCCAGTGGGAGCGCGGCGCCGTCGGCAACGCGCGCTGGACGGGCGTGCGGCTGGCGGACGTGCTGGCGCGGGCGGGCGTGCAGGCGGCCGGCCGCCACGTGCAGTTGCAGGGCGCGGACCGGCCGGTGGCCGCGACCGTCCCCTTGTTCATCCGCAGCATTCCGCTCGGGAAGGCGCTGCACCCCGATACGCTGCTGGCCTCTCGCATGAACGGGGCGTCGCTGCCGCTGCTGCACGGGGCGCCGTTGCGCGTGATCGCGCCGGGCTGGATGGCGGACGCGTGCCTGAAATGGCTCACGACGATCACCGTGTCGGCTGACGAAGCCAAGGGCTTCTACATGGAAACGGCGTACCGCCATCCCGTTCGCCCGGTCGAGCCGGGAGCCGTGGTGGCGCCTGCCGACATGAAGCCGGTCGAGGCCATGGTCGTGAAATCGCTGATTGCCGAGCCCGCGGCGGGCGCGGTCGTGGGGCCGGGGCCGGTCATGATTCGGGGCGTGGCCTGGACGGGAGACGATCGGCGCATTGCCCGCGTCGAGGTGTCCATGAACGATGGGAAAACGTGGCAGGCTGCGCGCCTGACGGGCGAGGACCTGCCCTATGCGTGGCGGTCGTGGCAGGTCGTCTGGCAGCCGAAGGGCTCGGGACCAGCCGAGCTGCTCTGTCGGGCGACGGACGATCGCGGCGGCGGTCAGCCGATGGCGAGCCCCTGGAATCCGAGCGGCTTTCTCTGGAACGGCATGGATCGCGTGCGGGTCGAGGTGAAGACATGAAGGGACTGGCTCCGCCGTCTTTGGCGGTGCCTGTCCCTGTTCGAACGGGGACAGACACTATGAGGAAAGGTGTCAGTCCCCGGGGTGCCTGTCCCCTTGCGCGTTCCATATTCGTCGGCCTGATCATGTGTGCGGCGGCGTCGCTCAGCCACGCCGAAGATTCCAATCAGGACCGCGACGCGGCGCGCCTGGTGGCTGAGCGGTGCGGCATCTGCCACAGCACCGATTTGGTCACGCAGCAACGGCTAGACCGCTCACGCTGGACGGCCACCGTCGACAAGATGATCCACTGGGGTGCCCCTCTGTCCCAGGAGGAGCGGAATGCCCTGGTGAATTACCTCGCGACGCAGTATCACCAACAGGCGCCGGTCGAGGTGAAACCGAACGACGGAAAATGACATCCCGGCTTGGTAAAGGAGAATCGGCATGAGAGTGAGACAGAAGATCGTTGGCGGTTGCGCGGTGCTGGCGCTCGCGCTGAGCGTTACCGCACGACCAGCACGGAGCAGGCGGCCCGATGGGACACGGCATGCGACACGCTGCCGAGCAGAAAGCGGTCCACCCCCTTGCGCGTGTGGGAGCCGACGACGAGAAGGTCCGCGGCCGCTGATGTGACGGCATTGAGCACGACCTGCGCCGGGCGGCCAAGCTCGCAGACTCGCTTGACGGAGGACACGGCCGGCGGCACCAGCTTCGCCGTTTGCTCCATGAGCTGCTGCCCGGCGTCCAGCATAGCCTTCCGGAAGTCGTCGTAGCCCTGGAGGATCATGGCCTGGGCCATGACCGGGCTTTCCAGGAGTCCCAGGTCCATGGCATGCACGAGCGTCAATTCCTTCGGCTCGTAGAGCGCGCAGGCTTCCTGGACGGCGTTGAAGGCCTGGTCCGACCAGTCCACTGCGACGACGATGCGCATCGGACACGGCTCCTTGTTATGCGGCGGGAATTTCCAGCATGTACAGCTCGCCCCTCATATCCGGGTGCAGGTCGCAACGGAATGAGTACTTGCCGGAACGCTCGGGCGTGAAGCGGATGACGAGCGTTTTCCCCGGATCGATATAGAAACCTTCCACGCCCTTTCCGTAGGCGCTGATGCCCTCGCCTTCGCCGCGCACCTCCAGTTGCGCCAGCATCGGCGACGTGAAGCCGTGCCGAACAATATCCTGATTGCGCAGGATGATGACGGCCGGCATATGCAGCCGGATCGGCATGGGCTGGTTCAGCATGAAATCGTAATTCTTGATCACGATCTCATTGCGCTGTTCCTGGATCGCGCCGGCCGAGGACACCGCGCAGAAAAGGCCGGCCGCCAGCCACGTCCCGACGAGCATTCGTGCTTTCATCACACACCTCCGACGCTGAGATCGCCGCTTTCAGCTCGACTCACTCGTCATCTAGCAGCATCAATGCCAGGCGCGATACGAAGGGACGAGGCGGAGATGGCCGTAAGACCGCGCGGTTAGGTATGGCGAGGAGGCTGACTCCGTCGAAGGGCCAGGCCGGTGGGGTATTTCAGGCCAGCGTCTCGAACATTCCCTGTCGCCAAATTCCCCAGGGAGGGCGTTTTTGATGCCGCCTCTTCAGCAGCTTCTTCGTTCCAGCGCTTCCGTGATCGTTTTCACCACCTTGACCCTGGCGTGGAACTTGTCGTTGGCCTCCACCACCGTCCAGGGCGCCCAAGCGGTGCTGGTTTTCTCCAGCATGTCGTCGACGGCTTCGAGGTAGAGGTTCCACTTTTCACGGTTGCGCCAGTCGTCTTCCGTCAGTTTGTAGGACCGGAACGGATCGAGCTCGCGGGCCTTGAACCGGCGAAGCTGTTCGTCCTGGTCGAGGTGCAGCCAGAACTTCACGACCACGACGCCGCCGTTGACGAGCTGCTGCTCGAATTCGTTGATCTCGCGGTAGGCGCGCTTCCACTCCGCTTCCGTGCAGAACCCCTCGACCCGCTCGACGAGCACCCGGCCGTAGTGGGAGCGGTCGAAGATCGCCAGCTGGCCGCTGGAGGGGAGGACCTTCCAAAAGCGCCACAGATAATGATGCCGCGCCTCCGCGCCGGACGGCGCGGCGAACGGGATGACGTGGAACCCGCGCGGGTCGAGCGTTTCGGTCACGCGCTTGATGCTGCCGCCTTTTCCGGCCGCGTCCCAGCCCTCGAACAGCGCGAGGGCGGTCCGCTTGTCATTGAAGAGGCGCATGGATTCGGCTCGAAGGCGGATCTGCCAGCGCTTGATCTCCTTCCAATATTTCTGCTTGGGCAGCGTGAGGGTGAGATCGGCGGTTTCCAGCATGGCTCGATGCCTCCGTGACCCGAATTACGCGATTCTCGGTTTCGACTGGGCCGGGGCGGCCCCTGCCTGGCGCGCCCGCGCCTCTCGCCCCGGTTTGCTGCGGCTGATCTCCGCTCCCCGCGTCTTGCGCCACTCCAACGCGCCTTCCATGGCCTTGATCAGAGTCTGGAAGACCTTGATCTCAGCGTGCCGTCGGTCGGTCGCTTCCACGATCGTCCACGGTGCGTGGGGCGCCTCGGTCCGCGCCAACATCTCCTCGGTCGCCGTGACGTACTTGTCGTAGTCCTTGTGGTGTCTCCAATCCCATTTGGTGACCCGCCAGCTCTCGAACTTGTCCTTCTCCAGCTTCTTGAGCCGGCGTTTCTGTTCTTTTTTCGAAATGTGCAGGAAAAATTTCACCAGGAGCGCGCCGTCGTCCGCGAGCTGGCGCTCGAATTGCGTGATCTCGTCGAAGGCCCGCCGCCAGATCTTCTTCTTGACCAATTTCCCCACCCGCTCGACGAGCAGGCGGCCATACCAGGACCGGTCGAACAGGACAATCTCGCCGTCGCCGGGCAGGCGGATCCAGTAGCGCCAGAGGAAGGGCATGGCCTCCTCTTCCGGCGTCGGCGGGCGGGCGGGATAGACGGTGAACCCGCGGGGATCGATCCGCTCGAGCAGCTTGGAGATGACGAGCCCCTTTCCGGAGGCGTCCCAGCCCTCGAACACGATCACGATCGGGATTTCGGTCTCCTTGCAGCGGTACTGGAGGAGGCGTAGGCTCTCGCGGAGCGGGGGGGCCTGCTTTTTGTACGCCTCTTTGCTGAGCGCCAGGGACAGGTCGACGGTTTCCAGCATGGGCTACCTCGCACTGTGTGCAGCATGATGCCACAACGGTCCCCCCGGCGACAAAACCTTTTCCTTTAGAGCGAGGGGGTGAACGGGGCCAGCTCCCGAAGGTAGCGGACCAGCTCCAGCAGTTCCTCGTCGGTGACCTTGCCGCGCCACGCGTGCATCGGGCTGAAGGCGATCCCGTAGGAAATGGCGGTCAGCAGCTCGAAGTCAGTCCTGGCTCTGGAGCGCGCCGTGTGAAAATTGGCTGGCGGCACGGTGAGCGCGGCGGCCACAACGGCCGGGTGATGGTGGACATGCTCAAGGAAGAAGGCGTGACGACGTATTTCACGCCGATCGCGCAGGAAACGAGACGGGACATCGTCATCTGCACCGCGACGGGCGCGAGGCAGACGATGCTCAATGCCCGCGGGCCGCTCATCACCTCCGACGAGTGGACAGCCTTCCTGGCCCATCTCGGTGTGCTGGAGCTGCGGGCCGCCTACGTGGTCGTGGCCGGCAGCCTGCCGCGCGGTGTCCCGGCGGATGCCTACGCGCAGATCGTGCGGCTGGTGCAAGGCCGAGGGGCCAAGGCGGTGCTGGACTCGGACGGGGCCTGTTTCAAGGCGGGGCTGAGGGCCAAGCCGTATGCGATCAAGCCGAACGTGAACGAGCTGCGCCGGCTCGCCGGCTGCCCGCTTCGGACCGAGCGGGAGATGATTCGGGCTGCCTCGGAGCTGAACCGCAAGGGGGTGGACATCGTGATCGTATCACGCGGGCGCCATGGCCTCCTGGTAGTGAGCCGGGGCGGGTCCTACCGGGCGGTGCCGCCGCCGGTGCGCGTCAAGAGCACGGTCGGGGCCGGGGATTCGACTGCCGCCGGGTTCGTCTTCCGGCACGCGGGCGGCAAGAGTCTGGAGGACTGCGTGCGCTTTGCAACGGCCGCCGGGACCGCCGCGACCCTGGCGCCAGGCAATCAGTTGTGCCGCCTGGCCGACGTGCAGCGGCTGGCGCCGCGGGTGAATATCACGCGACTGGGCGAAAGGTAAAAGGTGATGCTCATGAGAATCGTGATAGGCGTGGACGGGTCCAAATACGGCCGGTGGACCGCCGGCTGGGCGGCGCGGCTTCCCGTCGCGAAGCCGGTGCGCGTCACGGCCGTGCACGCGGTGGGTCTGACGTACTTGAAAGCGCCGTTCATGTCTCAACCGGTGGTGATCGGTAACGAGCCGTTCCTTCGGGCCGAGATCAGGCGGATTGAAGACCTCGCGAAGCGGGTCGTGCGCGAGACGCGGACGATGCTGTCGTCGCTCCGCCTCGCCGGCAAGGTCATCTGTCAAAAAGGCGCCGCCGCCACGACGTTGTTGAGGCACGCGAAGCGCGGCGATCTGATTGCCGTGGGAAGCCGTGGATTGGACGCGCTGGACCGGTTCCTGCTCGGCAGCATCTCCACGCAGGTCACGCTCCATGCGCCCTGCTCCGTGCTGATCGTGAAGGAACCGCCTCGACCGATCCATCGGATTGTAGTCGCGGTGGACGGCTCGCCAGCGTCGGGGAGGGCGGTCCGGTTTGTTCACGAGGACCTCCTGCCTCAGTGGCAGTTGCGCAACACGGAAATCCTGCTCGTCCACGTGATGCCGCTGTTGAAATACCCGGAGCTCAAGGAAGCGGGCAAGGCGCTTCTGCATCGCCATGCGAGCAAACTGGCTGCAGACGGGTTCACGGTGACGGAAGTGCCCAGGCTGGGCCGTCCCGCCGACGAGATCATCGCCGTTGCCAAGCAGCGGAAGGCGGACTTGATCCTGTGCGGCGCCAAGGGGCTGGGCGCCGTCGGGCGGTTCGTCCTAGGCAGTGTCTCCACGAAACTCGTTCAGCACAGCCCCTGCTCGGTGCTCGTCGTGCGGTAGGAGTGCGCGTGGGATGGCTATCGACGCGGGGTGACGGGCAGGAGGTCCCGCCGCCCCGCGTCTCTAGCCTGCCGCCCGCCGGGTCGTAAGCGGGACGGCACGATCGGATCCGTAGAGGAGGAGGAGAGAAACGGGCAGCTTGGCGGAAGCCGACCGTCCTCTCCCCCCTGGGGCGCATACCGCCGTCGCCGCCGACTGTCCATCCGCATCCGGAAACAGGCCGGCTCCCGAACGAGACGACGCGGCGGACGACTTGGTAGGCAATGCTGGCATGGGCCCCCACAGAAAACCGCCAGTGTTTCTTCCCTACGCCACGAACTGATCTTTGAAGATATCGTGGCCCTCGACCGCTTTGGCCACCACCTTGACCAGATCGTCCCTCGAGATCGGCTTGACCAGATAGTCCATCACGCCGGCGCGCATCAGGGACACCGCCCGATCGACTTCCGGATAGCCAGTCAGCACGACGATGGGCACGCCGGGATACTGCGCGCGGAAATAGGCGATCGCCTCATGGCCGTTGATTTTCGGCATCTGGATGTCGCAGAGGATGGCGTCCACCATCAGCGGGTTGTCGCCCGCATTGAGGGCGGCGATGGCGCGCTCGCCGTTCTCCGCCTCCACGACTTCGAACCCGGCTTTCGTGAGGCTGCGCACGGCGATCCGACGGATGGACTCCTCGTCGTCCACCACCAGAACGCGGCCCAAACGCTCGTTGACTGAATCGTGCAAGTGCAGTGTCATGACGGACCTCCTTGGTGTGAAATGTGGTCGAGTGGAAAGACCACGGTGAATGTGGTGCCGTTCCCGACTTCGCTGTCGACCTGAATCTGCCCGCCGTGCTTCGTCACGATCTTGTGCACGATGTAGAGGCCCAGGCCCGTGCCCTTGCCGGCCTCTTTCGTGGTGTAGAACGGATCGAAAATCCTCGCGAGGCGGTCCTTGGGGATCCCGCAGCCCGTGTCGCGCACCGACGCCGTGAGGGCGCCGTCCCGCAGAGCCGTCTCGAGCGCGAGGCATCCCCGGCCGTCCATGGCCTGCACGGCGTTGCCGATCAGGTTGACGAAGACCTGATCGATTTCCGTCTGCCGGGCTTTCAGGAACGGCACGGGCCGGAAGTCCGTCGCGACCTCGACGTGCCCGAATTGCGGGCTCCGGCGCAGCAGCTTGACGGCCTCGGCCATCCGCTCGCCGAGATCCAGGTCCGTTTCATCGTCCCGGTCGGACTGCCGGGCGTAGGTGGAAAAGTCCCGCACGACGGTCGCGATATGCTTCGTGTAGGCAACGATGTCCCGGGCATATTCCTTGACGACGGTCAGGTCCGTCTCGTCCTGCATGAGCTGGGCCAGGCCCATGATGCCCTGTGCCGGGTTGTTGACCTCGTGCGCCATGCCGGCCACCAGCGTGCCGAGGCTGGCCAGCTTTTCGGCCTGCATGATCTGCTCGCTGAGCCGCTTGTTCTCGGTGATGTCCCAGAGCACGATCCCGGTTTGAGGCCGCTCGCTCCCGCGGATGGCGAGTGGGAAGAACCGGTACTCGTACACCTTCCCGTGGCGCTCGAACTCCCGGTCCTGTTGCCAGTACCCGTTCTCGGCGGCCTGGGGCGTGCGCCGCATGTAGACCCAGCACCGCTGGGCCACCTCCGGCGGCAGCACGTTGTTCAGCGACGCGCCGGCCATGTCCGCGCCCCCCCCGCCGAAGTACCGGCACGCGAGCGAGTTGGCGTAGACCACCCGCAGGTCTTGATCGGCTGCCAGGATCGCGCCCGGTACGCTGGCCAGGATCTTTTCGGTCTCGTCGTAGGCCTGCTGCAACGCCAGCTCCGTCTGCTTGCGCTCGGTGATGTCTTCCGCGATCCCGGTGATGCGGTACACATGGCCTGACGCGTCACGGACTGGAAAGGCCCGATCCCAAATCCAGCGGGTCGAACCGTCCGGCCGCACGATCCGATATTCCTCGTCATAGGCTCCCGAGATCTGCTTGGTCAGAGCGGCCTGGAGCACTCTGTCCAGATCATCGGGATGAATCGCGTCCAACCAGGACATCGGCGAGGCATAGAGGCTTTCGCAGGTGCGGCCCCAGATGCCCTCGTAGGCGGGGCTGATATAGATCATCCGGTTCTTCTTGGGATCGGTCATCCAGAAGACCTCCCGGATGTTCTCCGCCACTTGGCGGAACCGTTCCTGGCTATCGCGCAAGGCTTCCTCCGCCTTCTTGCGCTCCGTGATGTTGCGGATGATGCCGCTGAAGTAGACGTGCCCGCCGGACTGCCACGTGCCGAGGGAGAGCTCCAAGGGAAACTCCGTCCCGTCTTTCTTGAGGCCGTGCAGTTCGACCGCTTTGCCTGCCAACCGCGAATGACCCGATGACCGGACGCGTTCCAGTCCTTTCTGGTGCGCATCCCGGTAGCGCGCCGGCATGAGGCAGGTCAGCGGCTGTCCCATCACTTCCTCCTCGGAATAGCCGAACAGGTGCTGCGCAGCCTTGTTCCACAACATGATGGTCCCGCGGGCGTCGGCCAGAATGATGGCGTCGGGCGCGGTTTCGATCAGCACGTTCGCAAACGACCGCAGCACGGCGTCGGTTTTGCGCCAAGCGCCGGGGGCGGGGAAGGGCCCGTGCCCGGGCTCAGGGGTCTCGTGCGGGTGCTCCAGCATCGTGTCCTCTCGATCCTCATGCGGCGCCGCCCGATGGAGGCGCCGGGCGAGGTCCGGCCGGTCTCGCTGTTCCGGGTGAAGGCTCGGTTCGATCACTTAGGCGGCCTTTTTGCGGGCGCCGGCCGTGGCGGTCGCGTAATGCGCCATGCGCGCCCGCGGCTTCGACTTGGCCACGGACTTGGCCGCGCGGGGCTGCGCCTGCGCCGGCTCTTCGAGCGATTCATTGAAGATCACCAGCCCGAGCATGCCGAACAGGTAAAAGGCGGTGACGACGATTCCCATTTCCATGATGCACCTCCATCCCTCGCTTGACGTGAGCCGGCGCCTTTTTATCGAAGCATCGAAATTGACGGCGCCGGATAGAGTCCTCAACCCACTTGCTGTTGCCTACCGATAGAGCAACGCCGGTGCCACGGAGCCGGTTGGCTTCTCTCAGCCTCCTGGTCTGGTTCTAACTAATTGATAGACAATTGGAAAACGCGCATTGAAGGGAGGGTGGTGCCGTCAACAGTCGCGGCAGGCACAGGATAGTGAGCTGAGATGGACCTGTCTAGAACGTGGGCACGCTGAAGCTACGTATGAGCGATTCGCTAGATTCCATGCGTGGTTTGCGGCCCTGTCAACGATGTTCCGATAATGTAAACGAAGTTGACAGTCCCAAATGGTCGTGCTAGATAGGCGGCAAGATCAGAAACGAGGCCACGATGAATGCCGGAAAAGAAGCGGCCCCGACCCACGGCTCCCAAGAGCCATCATTACAGCGCATTCTGGAGTTGTGCGGCCAGCTCAATGCCGAGCGTGAATTGCCGCGGCTGCTGGAGTTGATCGCGCGGGAGGGCTCGAAGGTCCTCGCGTGCGAGCGGGTCACGATTTTTTTGCTCGATCGCGAGAAGTGCGAGCTCATCTCCCAGGTCACCCTGGACGGGGAGAAGATCCGGCTCGATGCCCGGCTGGGCATCGCCGGCGCCTGCGCCATGACGGGGCAGGTGATCCGGGTGGACGACGCGCAGCAGGACCAGCGGTTCTATACCGCCGTGGATGCCCGGACGTCGTTCCAGACGCGGACCGTGCTGGCCATCCCGATGCGCGATCCAGCCGGCACGGTCATCGGCACCTTCCAGTGCATCAACAAGCACCAGGGGTCGTTCACGCCGGAGGATGAGCAGGCCGCCCACGCCCTCGCCTCGCAGGCGGCCATCGCCATCGAGACCGCGCATCTCGTCGAGGACTTCAAGCGGCAGCAGGCCCAGCTGGAAGCCGAAAACGCGCAGCTCCGGAAAGAAGTCGAGGGCCGGTTTTCGACGCAGCAGATCATCGGGACCAGCGGGCCGGTTCAGTTCATCGTCCGCCTGATTGACCAGATCCGGGACAGCGCCGTGGATGTGCTCATCACGGGCGAGAGCGGGACCGGCAAGGAGATGGTCGCCAAGGCCATCCATTACAACAGCCCGCGCGCCAGGAAACCGTTCGTCGCGATCAATTGCGCGGCCCTGCCCGAGACGCTCGTGGAAAGCGAGCTGTTCGGCATCGAGAAGGGCGTGGCAACGCAGGTCGAGCGGCGGATCGGCAAATTCGAGGAAGCCAACGGCGGCACGCTGTTTCTGGATGAAATCGGTGACTTGAGCCAGTCCGCGCAGGTCAAGATCCTCCGCGTGCTTCAGGAGCGGGTGCTGGAACGGGTCGGCGGCCGGACGGCCATTCCGGTGGATGTCCGGGTGCTGGCGGCGACCAACGCCGATCTTGAGCGCGCCATCAAGGCCGGCACGTTCCGGTCGGATCTGTACTTCCGATTGAAAGTCGTGACGATCCACACGCCGCCGCTGCGGGAGATCCGCGAGGACATTCCCACGCTTGCCCGCGCGTTCCTCCACCGGTACTGCCAGACGACGAACAAGCAACCGAAGTCGCTGACGGCGGGCGCGCTGCGGCGGCTGACGCACTACGACTGGCCGGGCAACGTGCGCGAATTGGAAAACGAGATCAAGCGGCTGGTGGTCTCGACGCGGCGGACGGCGATCGCGGAAGAAGACCTTGCCGACTCCATCCGCGCCGCGGCCGACCAGGCGGGCCCCGCCGCCGGCTCCTCCGGGCGGTCCCTGAAGAAGACGGTAGAAGAATTGGAGCGGCGCCTGATCGCCGACGCCCTGCAACGCTGCCGTGGCAACCAGGTGCAGGCCGCCAAGCTGCTTGGGCTCAGCCGCCAGGGCTTGATCAAGAAAATCGCCCGCTACGGCCTGAAATCCGCGTCAAGTTGATCTTCTCCGCGGGATCGTTGGCAGTCCAAATCTCCCAGGCGACTTCGTAATCGAAACTACCTACATTCGGTTGACAAATTTCCACGCGCAGTGCATAGTCGCGTTTCCACAGGCCGGCTCCCCGGGAGGTATATAGCCTTGAAGGGGACGTCGCACATCGGTGTTTCTCCACGTTTCTCTCCACAATCTATAGCTCTACCCGAATCATGTTTTGTTAAGGCTTCCGCTCCACAGGGTTACTCTTCTGCGGCGGATGCGTTCATGTTTTTCTGGCCAGCTGGCTTGATTCCTTCCCGGCGCGCACGCATTTTGCAGGAGAAGTTGGCTAAGGCTACGACCAAGGAGGTGGCTATGACTGTCAATCCGCTGTGCCGCATGAGATGGGTCACCGTCCAGACGGCGTGCCTCCTGCTCGCCGTGCTGGTTGGAGCGCCGGCCGGTCAGGCTCAGACGCCTCGTATTCAAGGACAGGGCGCGGCGGCAGCCGGCATGGGCAACGCCTTCGCCGCGCAGGCCGACGATGCTTCCGCCCTCCATTACAACCCGGCCGGCATGACGCAGTTACGGGGGGTGGAGGTGATGACCGGTGCCCTCTTCGCCGGCGGCACCACGAACTTCACCAGTTCCTCGACCGGTGCCAACACCACGGGCGATCGGGCTGGGAGCGTGGCCTGGCCGCCGCCAAGCCATCTCTATATCACTGCGAACATGAAAGACCTCGGGATCGCCGCTCTGGAAAAATGGACCGCGGGAATCGGGGTGAACGTGCCTTTCGGCTCGCTCACCAAGTATCCGGACAATAATCCGTTCAGCGCGACGGTGATCTATAACACGCTGCCGCTGTTGGACATCAAGCCGACGGTCGCCTACAAGTTTAATGACTATCTCTCGTTCGGTCTGGGCGCGGACATTTACACCTTCTCGACCTTGTTCGGGGACGGGCAACTCGAAATCAGGTCATCCACTGCTAATGGCAGTCCACCGGGGTCAGCGCGACTTGAGGTGAACGGCAGCGGGACGGGGGCCGGGTTCAATGTCAGCATGATGTACACGCCCTTCCGGAACGCCGAGGGTAAACCGCTCGCGAACGTCGGGCTCATCTATCGCAGCCAGGCCGTTGTCCCGCTGTCCGGGCAATTCCTTCTCAATGGGACGGTCCTCGCCGATGCCAAGGCCAACCTAGTCCTCCCGCCGATCTACGCAGGCGGCATGGCCATCTGGCCGGTCCGTGACCAGGAGCGTGAGTGGAAGCTGGAACTGGACGTGGATTATGTCGGATGGAAGACATTTCGGAACACGACGATCAATCTGTCAAACCCCGTTCCTGCTTTAGGGCTGGGCCCCGCGATCCCCGTGCAACAGAACTGGAAGAACGCCTACAACGTCATGCTCGGCACCGAATACAAATGGTTGAAGCTCGAACGGCTGCCGGAGTGGGAAGTCGCGGCTCGCGCCGGCTACATGAACATCCAGACCCAGATGCCGGATCAGACCTTCAACCCCGGCATCCCCTCGGCCGATCAATATATCGCGTCGTTCGGTTTGGGTCTGACCTGCAAGGAGCAGGGCTCGTTTCTGGGCATGACGAAGTGCGGCAATCTCGGCGTCGGCGCTGCCAAACCCAAAGCCATAGGGCTGGATCTGGCCTACCAGGCCGTGTTCTATGAGACGCGCACCATTTCCGGGAACACCATCAACTCGGGTATCAATGGAACCTACAAGACCCTGATTCATGCCGCCAGCGTCACCTTGCGGTTCAATTTCTAGCAAGAGGGCTCGCACGATGACAGGGGTGTGCACTGCAGAAGGGTTCCTCAAGAGATGCGGATCGGCCGGTTCGATGCGGGGAACCCTCTTGTCCTGTGGGCTCCTCGTCATGCTGGTCATGATCGGCTGCGCGACGCTGACGAATGTTCCCACCACTCACATTGTCATGGCCAACGGACGGGGCAACCCGGTCGATCCCACTGGCAATATCGGGTGTCGGGACAAACCCGAATCCTGCAAGGATGCCAGGGGAGAAAGCCGGCATCTCTGGCTGATGCCCGTCGAATACCGCCAGATGGATCGCAGATCGCCCGAGAGCCTTCCGGCTCGTCCCGATTTTTCTCCCGGCTCGTATGAAGCCTACCTGAACGCGCTCTTCGCAGATCTCGTCAAGAGCGCGCCGGTAAAGAACAACAAGAAGCAGATTCTCATCTTCGCCCACGGCGGACTGAACACGCAGGTCGGCACGGTCGAGCGGGCGCTCGATCTCATGCAGGCGATTCCCAAAGAGGACTACTATCCGATCTTTATCAACTGGCAGTCGTCGCTCTTCTCCAGCTACTTCGATCACCTCGTCTTCATCCGGCAGGGCGAATCGTGGGACGGCTGGGGAGTGCTGACGACGCCGGTCTTCGTGCCGGTGTATTTTGCCGCCGACGTGGCGCGCGCCATCACTCGAGCCCCGATCGTCTGGTATTTCCTGGCCCAGAATTGGGTGAAGTCGGCCGGCAGTACGGAGGCGATCGCGGAAGCTGATGCGATCGCGAAGGAATTGGAGGAGGAATACAGGAAAAACCCATCGGGCAACGTCCTGAAGATGGCGCACGACTCGGCGGACGAACGGGAGTCCTGGGACACCGCCCTCTCGCACGCGACCGCCGCGCTGACGATCCCCACCAAGCTCATCGGCTCGATGTTCATCGACGCGTTCGGCAAGAGCGCGTGGGAGATCATGCTACGCCGCACGCACATGCTCTATCACACGGAACGCGAGTTTTTCGAAAGTCAGAAGGTTGCCGTGGACGAGGGCAAGCCTGAAACCGCCACCTCCCATATCAAGCCCGACGGCGCGCTGTCGGTGTTCTTCCGGCAGCTCCAGGACACGGTGGATCGCCATGGCGGTCCGGAGGCATGGGACATCACGCTCGTCGGCCACAGCATGGGCACGATCGTGCTCAACCAGATGATCCGTGAATTCGGACTGAAGACCGTGGCCGGTTCCGACGGGAAGAGTGCGACGACCGGGGTCGCGCTGCCGCTCAACCGGATCGTGTACATGGCCGGCGCGACGACGCTGCGGGATTATCAGGACAGCCTGTTCCCGTACCTGCGTGCGAACCGGAACGCCCAAGTCTTCCACCTTGTCTTGCACCCGAAAGCCGAGGTACGCGAACGGTTCGACCCTGGTATTCCCTATATGGATTTCCCGCCGCGTGGCTCGCTGCTGGTGTGGGTGGATGATTTTTTATCCGCTCCGGAAACCCCGCTGGATCGAACCGTCGGGCGGTTTGAGAATCTGCTCTCCGCCGTCCACAATACGCCGGAGGAATTGCGGGGCCGCATCCATATCAAAGCCTTCGGCGTCGGCGGAGACGTGCGGGCCCCCCAGAAGCACGGCGACTTTACGGCGCACCTCAGATTCTGGAAACCCGAATGCTGGTGGAGCCCGGGCGTGGACTATCCGCGCGACTGCTACGGGGAGTGATCGTGAGAAAACGCATCGGCATCCTGGTCATCCACGGCGTCGGCGAGCAGACCCAGTTCGAGTATCTCGAGGCCATTGCCGGCAATCTCTTCAAGGCGCTCAGCCAGGATCCGGCACGGAAACCGCAGATCCAGATCAGACGCGGCGCTCAAGCCCCGCTGCACGCGCCGACCGAAAGCTGGCAAAGCGCTCCCGCTATCGTCAGCTGGTGGTCGCAGGAGACGCACCGCTGGATCGATGCGCACTTTCACGAAGTCACCTGGGCTGATTTGGACATGCCTTCGACGCTGACCAACTGGCTGCGCCTGGTGGGGTGGGGCCTGGCCATGCCGGGCATCAAGCTAGTGGATTCAACCAGGACCTTTCAGGCACGTGAACAGCATGTCTGCCTGCCGATCCGCCTGAGCGTCGTCCGACGGTTCTTCGTACGGCTGGAGCTGTTCGGTGTCTCGCTGTTGTTCTTTCTCATGCTGACCTCGATCAACATGCTTTCGTGGGTCCTGCGGAGGCTCGCTATCCGATTCACGCCCATCGAGCACGCGCGCGTCATCATTTACGATTATCTGGGCGATGTGAAGCTGTACCAGGATTGGACGATCCGGGACGACGGGCTCGAGGCGCTGGGCGAGAAATCCCGCGCGTCCATCCAGAGGCGCGCGCTGCGCGCGCTGGCAACCATGGCCGGGGAAGTCCAGCACAAGCGGCTTGATGAGTATTACATCTTCGCGCACAGCCTGGGCACAGTGGTCGCCTTCAATGCACTCATGGAGCTCGGCGTCACCCTGCCCAACCACTTTAATGAAGAGGAATGGGCGGCGCTGCCGGCCACGTTGAAAACCCATGCCGGCTACGACGCGCCGGAGCCGCAGAAGCCGCGTCGTCCCTACTGGCTCGGAAAGAGGGATGCCATCGATCGCTCGGTCCTTTTTGCCGGACTCAAGGGGTTACTCACCATGGGAAGCCCCTTGAACAAGTTCGCCGCGATGTGGCCGGCGATCGTGCCGGTCAATCGCGAAGCCCTCGCGCAACCGGTCCCATGGATCAACGTGGCAGACCGGCAGGACATCGTGGCCGGCGATCGTATCTCGCTCTTCCGGTCCTGCGATGACCGCGCGCCGGACGACATCGCGGGGCTGCGCCTGCGCAACATGCCCTGGGCGGACCGGCTCTCGATTTTCACCGCGCACACGTCCTATTGGAAGGCGGACCTCACGCCGTCCAATCCGCTTGGCCGCATCCAGGGACAATTGACGGGGCGACACCGCCAGCGGCTGATGAACTGCCTGATTCCCTGGCTGGAAACCGGAGACGGAAGGCGGTTTGAACCACCCGACGACCGCATGCCAGGGTGGCTCGCGGCCTCTGTCTACTGCGCATGGCTGGCCATCATTGCGCTGGCCCTGTCCTTTATCCCTGCATTCCTGTTGCGGTGGATGGAAATCCTGTGGTCAGGAGGGGACGCTGCGATTCAACATTCGCTCTGGGAGGCCATGATCGCAACCATTAAGAATCCTTCACTGCTCGCCATGCACATGGGTGCCGTGATTCTTACCGGAATCCTGACCGTCGGAGTCTGCTCCGTCATTCGTTATGCATGGGAGGCGAATCGAGATAAATGGACTGACACTTAACCCTTGAGAGGTATTTCATGACAACAGGACGAATCATCGCCGCAATGTTCCTGTCCCTGCTGGCGGCAGGAGTTTCCTGCAAGCCCGATTCCGGCGGCCCCTTTCTCAAGCAAGGCTGGAGTCAGGACCAACGCCAGGAGTTCTATCACAAATCCCAGGGCACCAGGCTCATTCCTCTGCCCTGGCTGCTGGCGCTCACCCAAAAAGGCGGCACCGAACCGTTCCTGGCCGACGCCAACATCGCCAAATTCCGTTTCATCCCTGATGCCAAGCACAAATTCAACGAGCATGAGCTGCCGGTGGGGTTTGCCGTGACACAGACCCCCAGCATGGACGATCCAACGAAGATGGTCCCGTGGGTCGGGTGGACCTGCGCCGCCTGCCATACGGGCCAGATCGTGGCCAATGAGAAAGTCGTTCGGATCGACGGCGCGCCCTCGATGCAACACAACGCGGCCTTCGTCAAGGCGATGCTGGAGGCGCTCGGCGAGACAATTACCGACGATAAGAAACTGGAGGCCTTCGCGAAGACGGCGATAGGCATTCCTGCCCCCGGCCCTGAGCATAAAGAGGGCCTCAAGAAAAAGGTGTTGGAGTTGATCGACAAGATCACCATGAAACCGGCAATCGTGCAGGCTGTAACAAAATGCGGCGACCCGGCCATGAAACGGAAATACGCCGATCCGAATTTCGCGCCGACGCCCAACTGGGGCTTCGGACGGCTGGATGCAATCGGACGTGCGAGCAACACGGTGTTCGCTCCCATGCATCCGTGCAATCTGGATTCAGCCGACGCGCCAGTGAGCATTCCGAAGACGTGGAACGCGTGGAAATACAACTGGGTCCAATGGAACGCCTTCGTCGAAAATCCGCTGGGCCGCAACCTCGCCCAGGCGCTGGCGTTGGGCGCGGACCCCAAGACCGTCGACCTGACTTCCCTCGGCTGGCTCGAAAACCAGATCGAAAGTCTGCAGCCGCCGCATTGGGAGGATGTCTTCGGCCCGGTCGACTCCAAACTTGCCGAGGAGGGAAAGGCTCTCTATCACAAGGGCCGTCCGGATCGTCCCGTGAAAGGCGGTCTCTGCGCGCACTGCCACATACCGGAGCCGACACTGCTCAAGGACTGCGACGGGAAAGCGGAATGGAAGGTTGCGATGATTCCGGTCAATGAGATCGGGACCGATGAGACGACCGCGACCAATTACACCACGCGGCTCAAGAAACCCGCTCCCGGATTTGGCCTGCCGGATCCGTTCCAGCCGGCGATCGCGATGTCCGCGATCACCTCGAAGGTCATCGCCGAGCGGCTCGAGGCACAGAAGGTTGCAGAGCCGGAGCGGAAACACCTGCAGCGTTGCCGTGGAAACAAGTGGCTGAATGCCAAAGATTACAAAGCGCCCACGCACGAAGGCGTCTGGGCGACGGCCCCGTATCTGCACAACGGTTCCGTCCCCAATCTCTCCCTCATGCTGAGCCCGAAAGCAGAGCGGGACAAACAGGCCAAGGTGTTCTGCGTCGGCCACGACCTGACCTACGATCCAGTCAACGTCGGGTTTGTGCTGACTGACCAGTGCCCCGGCCCGCCTCAAGCGCCGGACATGTTCAAGTTCGACACCACGCTCCGCAACAACGGGAATATGGGGCACGAATTTCGCAACGCGAAAGACTGCGAGAAGCGCGAAGGGCAGCCGGGTGAAAACGGTGTTCTCGGCTGCGAACTCTCCGACCACGAACGGAAGACCTTGGTGGAGTATCTAAAGACGTTGTGAGGACAGAAGCATTCCATGCAGTCGGCAAGGAGGTCCGTACATGAAAAAGGTCGCCATTTTTATGAGCGACTTCCATCTCGGCCAGAAGGACCGGATGGAAGAGTTCCATGCTGATCAGGAATTCGCCGAACTGCTCGGTCGCCTCTCGCGCGAGCATGCAAACGACGAAGTGGACCTGATTCTGCTCGGCGATGTCATGGATATGTGGACCACGATCACGGACAGGAACGAAATCAACGCGCGCACAGCTCAGGCCGTGGATCTGTATTTCCCGGTCTCTCCTGATGATGCCAAGGCCTGGAACAAGGCCGTCGAGAAAGAATTGGATAAAGTCAAAGTGATCATCGACAAACATCGGGTCTTTTTTGAAGCCCTCGGTGAGTTTGTCCGTGACGGGGCCCAACGGAGAAGAATTCTGTATATCCCCGGGAACCACGACCATTCCGTGGTCGAAAAAGACGTGTTGCAGCCCTATATCCGTGACCAAATCCTCCCGAAGAGCTTGGGGCTGAACCAAAACGAGAGAGCCGCCCTGGTGCAGTTTCCCAACTATTATTACGACGACACGGTGCTGCGGGTCTACGCAGAGCATGGGAATCAATTCACGTTCGGAGGCGCCTATCGGTACGAGAAGTTCGAACGGTTCGGCGAGGAGTGCCCGGGCTACTACGAGCTCAAATTGGTCTGGAATCGGCTGGAGCGTCGCACCCCGGAACTCGACAACGTGTTTATGAACGCGCTGTCTCCGGGCATGTGGCCCGGCCTGGTCTGGTGGCTCTTGATCAAGGGGAATTTTCGCCACTGGATTGCCCTCCGAAGATTTCAGATTCAGTACGAACATGATTCTCGCGTCGGCCATGCAAGAGGGAGGATGCCCGTCTGGTGGAAATCCGTCATCCATATGTTTGCTGCCAGGTGGCAGGCGACGACGGACGAATTCTGGGACCAGGTCCCGCAACTGTTCGATCCTGACGGGACAGGCGAAAGACCGCTGAACTGGAAGGAATGTCAAAAGAAAGACCCGTCCTACAAAGGACGGTTGAATCCGGGGCTGATCAAGACGGTCGTCCTCGGGCACTCCCATCACACCAAGGACAAGGTCCTGCCCGGGCTGGACGGCGTGAAGTACTACAACACCGGCAGTTGGATCTTCCAGTACGAAAACGGACGTCGGATCGTGGAGCAGACGTGGCTGACCATCAGCGCTGAGAAGAGCGACCATCCATCGGGCCGCTCGATCGTCGACCGGCAGTTGTACCGCCGGCGCGTGGAACTTCCCCGGACGGATTCGAGCCCGGTCACCCAGGACGGCAGGGTGCTCAATCCGGCCTTGCGGGAGATGCCGGACATTCGCGTCAGCGACGTCGTGCTCTTTCATTGGAACTTCGACTCGACCATCTCGCGCCTGCTCAAGTCCTTCCAGATCGTTGCGTTGCTCCGTGAAGTCCCGCACATGATCGGGAGCTGGCTGAACCGGTTCGGGTCAAACTCCTATTGGAGCCATGCCGCGCTGATTTACGGCGCGCCGACCGAGAAGGGGGAAGAGGAGGATTTTACGGACCCCCTCTTCCTCGAAGCTCTGCCCGACACCGGCGTGGGCGTCCACGGCCCCCGTCACTACCTGACCCATCGGGACGAATGGAACCTGGCGATCCTGCGTCCGAAGGTTCCGTGGTTGAATGACGGCCAGAACCGGCGTCAGCTCAGACGCATGGCGCTCAGCATCCTGGATTCGGATTACGACAACAGCGAGATCAAATATCAGACGGTCGGGTTTTCCACCCGCATGATGGACGAGCAATCGGGGAAGGAAGCCGTGACGGGAATGTTCAAGGGGGGGGTCTGGGGCGTCCGGCTCAGCACGGCAGTGGTGCTGGTCTGGGCGGCGTTGCGCATCAACGACCTCATCCGTGAGGAGGGATGGACAGGGCTGTGGACGCAAGTGGTGAACGGCTGGGAGTCGTTCTGGGCCGGCACCGTGAGCGTGCTCCATGCCGTGGGTGTCATCGGGCTCTTACAATATTTCGGAGTCTTGGCGTTCTTTCGGGACCCGAAGGCGGCGTTCTCCGATTTTGATCTGCTGCTGCTTGTCACCGGCCTGCTGCTCGCCGCCATGCTCGCGCTGATCGGGGTGCTGGCCGTGGCAGGGTTCGCGCGTCTGGTATGGGCGACATGGGTGCGTGCCACCGCGGTGGTCGGGGCCGCCTGGGGACTTCTGATCATCCCGGTGATGGCCGAGTTGTCCGACGGCTGGAAAAAGCGCTCGCAAACCTGGCGCTGGGCGGCCACCTTCCTCTGGGCCCTCATCCCGGTCATCGTGGTGTTCGCCGGACTCAACGGCGTCAGGATGGAGATCGTCACCGCCTTCATGGTCTGCGCGGCGCTGCTGCTTGTATGGTTTTCGCGCCCCTTCATCTGGCTGGTCGAGCAGGTAATCGTCAAGCCGGTGGTCTTCAGTGTTGATCTCTGGCACAAACTCATTGGGAAATTCTACTTCCTGTTCGGGTGGATTCTGGGCAAAGAGTCCAAGAAGCTGCCGCATTTCATCTGCTCGGGGCTCGTGCAATATGCCTTCGTGCTTGCGGCCAGGGAACTGGCAAAAACCAAGTCGGGCATCCATTCGGAAGACGTCATCGTCAATCCCAATTGGAAGCCGGGCCTGCCGACCGCCGACGAAGACCGGTTGTTGAAATCCACGGTGCACCAGGCTTTTGCGGATGCGGCAGAACCGGTCCCCCAGGAATTGAGCGAGGAAGAACAAAAGTCGGCGGGTGTCTCACCAACCGACGATCCCGCAAAAAAGTTTCAGTGGATCTATCTGCTGATCAAGGGGGTGCCTACGCATAAGCCGCGAGTCAGCCAGCTCGCTGAAGTGGAGCCGGACCGTTTGACTCAACTGGAGAATCGAAAGCTCAGCCAGTCGGCCGCCTGGTCCATCCAGATGGCATTGCTGGGGCTGTACCTCACGACGCTTGTCGAGCTGAGACTCATTCGGCAGGACGATGGCCTGATGATTTTGCTGGGGGGCGCGGCATGCGGCCTCGTGGCAATTGTGCTTGCATACAGGGCCAACCGGCAGTTGGCCCTTGATCCCGAAGGTGTCCGTGGCAGGTGGCTCACTCGCTGGGGTGGCCGGTTGGGATATACAGCCGTGGCGATTGCACTTGTGCTTGCCGCGACCGTGTAGGTTGGCGGAGAGCGATGCTGGAGTTTCGGAAAAAGACACGCACAACAGACGGAGCCAAAGAGGAGCCTGTCGCCATGCCAATGCAACGCGTCATTGACTATTTGACCAGGCCCGAAGAGTTGCTGCCGACGTGGCAGGCGCTTCTCTTGGGCTTCCTGAAAGTCATCCTGTTGGTGGCCGTGACAGGGTCCATCCACACGATCGTGAACGAAGAAATCATGGCCTCGGTCTACAAAACAAAGGCGCAGGTCAAATTGATCCAGCAAGCGAACGCGACATTCCCGACGGCCGATGGTCTCAGACAGAAACAGCTTCTCACGTACGAGCTCTCCGCCTCCGACACAGTCACCGGCGTCGTGGTCGATATCTCCTTCGATGAGGGCACGGAGATCCAGGAGTACGCCGTGACCTACTCGGACGACACCCCAGGGGGATTCGCGCAACAATTATTGGAAAAGAACCGCCTCAGCGTCACCTTGCAGCACGACCTCACAAAGAACAGGACAGCGCGCATTGCCCTGTCCACCAGTACGCGCGTGGTCAACCGCAAGGAGGCGGGGGAGCCAGAGAAGATGCCGGATGTCCATGTCATGGGCAAAGACAAGCGCGGAGACGTTCCCTTCGCCTTCACGGAATAGGTCAGCGGAGGCTTTTAAGGACAGACAATCTGGATTTATCGCAAACCTAGCAATGGGACTGGATCCCTGTGCCGGGAGAAATAAGTGGCGGTGACTGTGAAACCCACCCAAAAAGATCGTGGCAGGTTAGTGAGTATTGTTATAGATATTTTGGAACTTGTACGCGGCGCTCCGGTCATGGTTTCCGTGATTTATGGCGTTCCCATCCTGTTTCTCGTTCTCGGCACAGTTGCGGGACTGATTGTTCTCGCGAACGCGCTCTGTTCCCTTGAAGGGGCTTTACGGTTGCCGTGTGAGATTTTGCATCTCGCGTATTCTCCTCTCTGGCTCGGAGCAAACACGGATTTATATGAACGACTTGGTATCGCATTGGTGTTTTTGGCCTTCCCAGCCTATTGGTCGCTCGCGGGTATCTACGCCGGCATGGTGTTCGCATTGGGAGGAAGGAGAAGAACCTCGCCCAAAGCTAAATTTCTCCAAGCGAATAATTCTAGTGAGGATCCGCTTAACACCCATGATGAGTCTATCAAGCAGACTGGCCCGTTGCAGATTAAGGCGCCTCCGGACAAGGAGGGCCCTCCACTTGCTCCGTGGCGTCAATTCTCTATTGGCGTAGATGAATCTAAAGCGATTAAGTGGGAACCGTGGCCGAAAGAGTTTCGCTTCCGGAAGATTGGCCTGGTCCTTTCCGGTGGTGGGGCGAAAGGGATCTATCAGGCAGGTGCGATGAAGGCGATTTATGAATTTCTGCATGAAAAGCGAGCGCTTGATTGCGTGGTATCGATTGCCGCGACCTCGATTGGAGCTTGGAACGCGTTGTTCTGGATGGCGGGATTACTGGATTCGAAGACCGGAAACGGAGAACAAAGCAAGCATGAGCTGTGGTGGACGCAAACAAAACTTTCCCAGCTCGTACGTCCATCGACCATGATCATTCCGGGCATCCATAGACACCTGATAAGCAATGACCCATGGAAGCGACAATTCGATGAATTGTTTGGTCGTCCAAAAACCGATGCACACAAGCGGCTGACGCAAATCCTCGACGACGATCCATCTATTCGATTCTATATGACTCGCACGCATGTGCTGCAAGGTCGCCTGTCGTTCGACACGAACAACAAGCGAGGTGTTCATGCGGTCAAGAAGCAAACACATGACCTCGACCAAGCCACGCTGACGAACAACATTGAGCGTCTCAAGCAAGCCACTTTCACCTCAATGGGGATTCCGCCATTGTTCGATTACACATATTTGGTAGGCCATGATGCCATGGCTTACTGCGAGGATGGCGGAGTGATCAGCAATCTTCCCATTCGTCTTGGAATGTATTTTGATCAGTGCGATCTCCTGTTCATCCTCCCGCTGAATGCGAGCTTCGCGCAGGGCACCCTTCCATTCTCCATGCCCAGCCGATTGGCACGCGTGATTGATATGCGCCAGGGAATGCTTGAGCGAATGGAGCTGAAGAGTGTCTACCAGTTCAACCAACGTTACGTGTTTGCAGGAGAGCGAAACCCCGTTCTCGCCTTCGCGATCGCCCCAGGCGAGAAAACAATGATTCATACATCGGAGCTCTGGAAACTCGACCGGTATGGCACGGTTGTGTTTGACCAGATGTATCGGGCAACCAAGAAGGCGCTCAATGAATTCTTCGTCCCCGAGAACCTTTGGAACTTCTACTCCGCCTACCGGGAGATGAACGATTCAAAGGCGGCGCATAAGAAGCTACCGGAGAACGGCTACGTTCGACTCACGATGGTCGATCCATACTGGAATAATGGCTCATTTGAGTATGAAGATCGTTTCTGATGCGTGTCGAAGAAGCCAGACAGTACCTCTTCATCTTATGGACATATGAACTACAAAGCCTTCATTTCTTATAGCCATACGGCGAATGTTGGTAAAGTCATTGGCGAAGTCGGAATGTCAGGATATGTGATTTAGAGGGCCATCGCCTGGAGGCCATAATGGCCGATGTGTTTATCTCCTACTCTCGGGAAGATAAAGAGTTTGTTACCAAACTCCATAAGACCCTCATGGAGAATAAGCGAGACACTTGGGTCGACTGGCAAGGCATTCCGCCGACAGCCGTTTGGATGGAGGAGGTCTATTCTGCAATAGAAGCTGCTGATACGTTCGTCTTTGTCATAAGCCCAAACTCTGTTGTCTCCGAAACCTGCAAGAAAGAGATCGGGCATGCAGCCAAACACAACAAACGACTCGTGCCAATACTCCGTCGGGATGTAAACGATAATCCTGTACAGGAAGAACTGGCCAAACGGCAATGGCTCTTTTTCCGAGATCAAGATAACTTCGAGACGGGTCTAAATGCTCTGCGGAAGGCGCTGGATACGGACCTCGAATGGGTAAGAGCCCACACGCGGTTGCTCGTTCGAGCCAGAGAATGGGAAAAGAAGAGAGATGGAAGCTTGCTGCTGAGAGGTAACGACCTCAAAGAAGCAGAATCGTGGTTTGCAAAGAAACGAGGCAAGGAGCCGAGCCCAACAGCTCTCCACGCTCAATATATTCTCATCAGCCAAAGGCATCGACAGCGGGTGCGCGTAATACTGTCTTCGTTCGCTGTGGCCGCACTACTTGCCTTGTACCGGGTCTCCGACATCAGCGATTTTGCCTATTCACAATCAGTTCAATCAGCAGTGCGATCGTCTCTGAATGACCATAGGGAACTTGAAGCTGCCTTAGGACAACTGCAGGAAAGCGAGTTGTATTGTACATGGTTTCAATTATTTGGAGGGGGCAAGGTGTTCTATTTCTCTGATACAAAGTCATGGATTTCCACCGGGAGATATGTCCGACAGAGCATTTTAGCCTCTACGGAAAAGATGCTGCCGAACAGGCAGCAGCGATGGTTTTTCGTCACCGAGCAACAGCCTGCTCTATACGATAGGGGGCTTTTCAAGGAACTGCTACGTGATGACAAGGCATGGGTGGGAAGCACACTTTTGTTTCCGACGCGGCCCAAGCTTCTACCCCTCGATCCCGAACCCTTTTACTATGTACCAGGTAAGGAAAAGCAACCACAGGTACGGATAGAAGGTGGCATCGCACGAATTTACGCCACGTATGCGCTGAACAGTTACTTCCGTGAACCAATAGATAACGAATGCCAAACGAAGGTGGTATTGAATGTTTATGAAAACGGCTATGTGCTTGGAGGGGCTCCGATGGGAAGTTGCAGGGACGTACAGGGTATCTATGTGCTGGTCAAGGATCAGTCTAATTCGAACAATCAGCTCAGAGGATACTTCGTGTTTCTAAACAGATATCCACTGGCTGGTGAAGTGTTCAAACGACAATGCGTAGTGAATAGCTAAACTCTTGCGAGGACATCATGTTTGACAAGGACATGGTGAATATTATTCGCCATCTCTAGTTCAATGCGATAATCGCCGAGGAGGCGACCAGGCTGGGACCCTATTGTTGCAAGGACACCGTAGATTCGTTGAAAGGCCCAAAGTCCTTACTGTCTCCGAAGATGCTGGAGCACTTGGCTTGCAGAGGGTCGCATGAATAGATCGAAAAACGAGATAATGCATGAGGCGGCCCTTCGCGTGATTGCAAAGTATCGATCGACTGGTGAGCCCTTTGCGCTCTTTCTCAGTAGCTGGTCGTTCGATGCGGCTCGCACCGAACTTCAAGAAATCATGACAGACGATCCACGACCTGTACAGGTTCGGATCGGATTGGAAAGGCAAGTGCGCATAGTTCTAAAGGGGCATGGTTTAGAAACTGTAGCCGTTTATCGGAAGGGCGACGACAAGCGAATCGCTATCCCCGAGGAATGGCCAGCGCTCACTCTGACGAACGACGGATGGAAAGACCGCGTGCGAGAGCTTGCTGAATGGGCGGATCTCATTGTGCTGTTCTTGGGAGTGGACACTGAGGGGTTATTGGAAGAGGTGAAGATTTCCTTGTCCCCATCGAACCGATTAAAAACCGTAGCTGTAGTCTCGGGCATTCCAAGAGATATCTACCTGAGCCAATTCGACAACATATTCCCTCGCGTCGCTTCATTAATAACAATCGACAACCCCTTGCAGTCCCGCAAGGAGAACATGGGCCTGCATAAGGAGTTCGTGCCACTGATTAGGCGAATGAAACGCCTCAAGCAACGAGCACTCAAGAAAATGAATCCGAAGGTACGATCTGACTTTATCGATCAGAATAAGAGACTCAGAAAGTTTCCTTTGCCAAAACCGAGCGACAGGTTCGCTCGCCTGCGCCGCAAGTGGAAGGGTTCCTGGATGGAGCCGCTGGGAACCATTTTCGACCCTCGATAAGGCTACTGAAGAACGCTCCAAATCCTAAGTGGGGACCTGGCACACACGTTGAAGAACTCTGAGAGGAGCCCATGCTTGACAAGGATATGGTGAATATCATCGGCCATCTGTATTTTCATCCCAGGATTGCCGATAACACGACCAAACGAGTCCTCCACTGCTACCACGATACCGTACAGCCGTTACATGATAATCAGGTCGTGACGATTCGCAACGATGAGTGGTCCTTGACGCCGGGCGTGATCGGGTTTCTTAAGATGGCTGAAAGTTCCATCGCCGGGTTCCCTCCAAAACATTGGATCTTTGGCGCGCCCCTTCGCGATCCGTTAGCTCGGCCTTCACCAAAGCTCCGCTGCTTTGTCGCCATGCCGTACGGTCCACGATGGTTCCAGAGGGTCCGGGACTCGATCATGCAAGTTGCCGTGGTGCAGAAATACGATTTCGACATCGCCAAGGACATTGCGAAGCCTGGCGGGATCATGCTGCAGGTGTGGAATTCCCTTCGCTCGGCTCAGGTCGTTGTGGCTGATCTCACCGGCCTCAATCCCAACGTGCTCTACGAAGTCGGGGTCGCGCACTCCCTGGGCAAGGAAGTGATCCTGATCACCCAGAATCCCAAGAAGCTCCCGTTCGATGTAAAAGGGATGCGCTGGATTGGCTACAAGCTTGCCAATCTAGGCGAACTGAAAAGGCAGTTGGGGGACTCTTTGGCAGATGTAGGTAAGGAACTGGCTCTTCCCAAGCCAAATAGACACTAGGAACTACTTGAGCGTGGTTTAAGAGAACTCATGGCGATCAAGGCATTTCTCAGCTTTGTGAGAGAAGATCTTGAAATGGTCAGCCTGTTCCGTGGACAGGCCAAATCCGACCGTTCTCCCTTGGAATTTGCTGACTACTCGATCAAGGAACCCTTTGACAGCGACAACGCTGAGTATATTCGGCGAGAGATCGGAGAACAGATCAAGTTGGTTACTTTAACAATCTGTTTGTATGGGCCAACAACTCATGCGAGCCAGTGGGTGAATTGGGAACTGAGCAAGTCGCTGGAATTAGACAAGCCCTTGATGGGCGTCTGTCTGTACAACGATGGTCGGGTTAAGTATCACCCAGCCTCTTTGGAAAAGTGGCCGAGGGTCGGTTGGAATATCAGCCAGATTGTTGAAACGATGGAACGCCTCGCTGAGACCTACCGACGATAAAAGTCTCGTATCGGACAATGAGCGTGGGTCGGTGAATAGCCTAAAATACCCAATGCACTAGCGAACCAGGAGCAAGAACGTGGAAAGCGACGGCTACAAGGTATTTGTATCGCATGGGAGCCATGATGTTTGGGTCGCTGGGCAAATTGCAAAGTCAATTAGAGAAATTGGTGCTGCCCCTTTTCTCGACGAAACTGACATCCCTAAGGGCTCTAACTACAAACAGATAATTCACCGAGAAATCGGCGAAAGTCGAGAAATCGTTGCTCTTTTCACGCCGTGGTCGAAAAAACGTTCCTGGGTCTGGGTCGAAATCGGCGCGGCTTGGATTCAGGACAAACCCGTTGTTGCGGTCTTCTATGGAATGGAGGTATCTGACCTGGAGGTTGGAGGACAAGGAAAGGCTATTTTAGAAGACATAAATATTCTTAAATTGAATGATGTCGAGTTGTATTTGCAACAGTTAGCCGGTCGCATAAATGAGGCGAAACATGAATGAAATCTTCATCTCATATGCGCAAGAGGATCTAACTATTGCAAAGCGGATAATTTCTGGGCTTCGAGGTATTTCCCCATCGGCTTGGAAGGATATCCAGAGCCAATCTTCGGAGCCTTACATACTGACCGCGATCCGAGAATCTCTTCGCCGTTCCGCCGCAGTCGTTGTACTGCTCACACCAGAGTCAGCAGCAAGCGAATGGATCAATTTTGAAGTTGGAGCTGCAGAGGCTCTCGGTAAACCAATCATACCCATACTAATTCGCGGCGAGGATAAGGACATTGAGAGCCTGATTCCGGAATCGCTGCGCGGCATTGAATGGCTGGATGCCAGGCATACTGACCCGCGCGAGGTCGCTCGCCAGATATCAAAGGCGATGGGACGTCAAATCCTACAGCCACGGGGCGGACAGAAAGATCGTGCCGACTTTCCAGACGATTTCATCTAATATGAAACGAAGCGCACGCTGAGTTTGAGGCCACCATGGCCAAAGTCTTCATCTCGTACTCGCGTAAAGACAAAGAGTTTGTCACCAAGCTGCATAATGCGCTTGGCGACCGCAAGCGGGAGACATGGGTGGACTGGGAAGGTATTCCGCCAAGCGCCAAGTGGATGGCGGAGATCGAAGCAGCGATCGAAGCCGCTGAAGCATTTGTCTTCGTCATCAGCCCGGACTCTGTCATTTCACGGGTCTGCCACCAGGAGATTATCCACGCGACGGCCCAGCATAAAAAACTCATACCCATTATGTTTCGCGAGCCGCCCCAGTCCGTGCCCGTGCCGAAGGAGCTAGCGGAACTGAATTATGTGCTCTGTCGTGAAGGCGCTGATTCCCGTCTCGACGTCGAGCCTCTCATCAAGGCGCTCGATACTGATTTGGACTGGGTGCATGCCCATACGCGCCTGTTGGTGCGTGCAGTGGAGTGGGACAGTAAAGGCCGCACCAACAGCTTTACACTGCGCGGGAGCGATCTCAAGGATGCGGAACGATGGCTTGGCGTCGCCGGTACGCGCAAAGAAGCTCGGCCCACACAGCTTCAAGAACAATACATTCTCGCTAGTCGTCATGCCGCAACAAGGCGCAAGCAAACAGCCTTGGGTTTGGTGGCGTTCGCTTGTATCGTTATCATCGCGTTGGTGGTGATTGCCAAGGACCGTAACCAAGTTGCTCTTTCCCAACGATTGGCTGCGGAGGCGCTAGATCACCTAGACGATCAACTTGATCGTTCTTTATTGCTCAGCGTAGCGGCTTACCGGATTCGAGACACCGTTGAAGCTCGCAGCAGTCTACTGACCGCATTGAAATATGGTCCGAACCTCAGAGCATTTCTACATTCCGAGTCAGACAGCGCTCTCAGCGTGGCATTTAATTCAAATGGAATGCTGGCGTCCAGCCATAAGAACGGATCTATTCTCTTGTGGGACGTAACAGCTGCTCAACGGATACGCACTCTGAAAGACGACAGCAATAAGGCCGAGATGTGGAGTGTTGCGTTCAGTCCGGATGGTCGGACGCTTGCGTCTGGGGACAACAATGGAAAAGTCTTTCTCTGGGACTTGGAAAAAGGTGAGCGACGCCCCTCCCCTTTGGTTGAGTTTGAACTCACTGTAACTAGCTTGGCCTTTAGCCCAGATGGCCAGACTCTGGCCTCTGCATCAGAAGACCCCGGTGGGGCCATTATTCTGCAGAACATTCAGAATGATGATCGCATCAAGCTGTCAGGTCATCATGGGAACACGGTCATGTCCCTGGCTTTCAGCCCAGATGGTAAATTCTTGGCATCGGGCAGCAAAGATCGGACCGTTGTATTATGGGATATTAAAAGCAGCTATCGGAAGCACATATCCTTCACGGATCATAAAACTGAAGTGTGGGCCGTGGCGTTCAGCCCTGATGGCCAGTTGGTGGCCTCAGGGGATATGGACGGTAAAATCGTCCTCAGGAATGTTGCGAGCCACCGACCGATCGGCCGCCCCCTCACCGGTCATAAGAATCAAATAAATAGTGTGGCCTTCAGTCCAGACGGTCGAATGCTTGCATCGGGTGATGCTAGTGGGACCATCCTTCTCTGGAATGTTTCGACACGCCAGCGGATCGATCTTCCACTTACAGGTTATAGGAAACGTGTTAATAGCATAGCCTTTAGCCCGGATGGTCGGATGTTAGTGTCCGGGCATGCTGAGGGGAAAATACTTTTATGGGACCTCAAAGCCAATCGAACTCTCGCCAGCCACCACGATGAGATAATGAGCATTGCTTTTAGTCCTGATGGTCAATTGCTGGCCTCGGGCAGCAGAGATGGCTCAATTGCTCTTCGAGATATGGCGACAGGTCAACACTCCACGCTTCTCCACGGGCACTCCCAGAGTGTCAAGAGCGTAACCTTCACGAATCCCGACAGCGCCGCTTTGGTGGCTGGCGATAAGGACGGAAGCATCGCTCTATGGAATGTCCGTACCAAACAATATGTCCGCACAATTCGTGCGCGCAATAAGGACACTGATGTAAGTCCAGCTCCCCGCTCATATGCCAATGGGGTGCTTGTGTCCGTTCCCACTCAGAACATTGTGCTGTCCGGAAGCATCGAAGGTCATATTACCATATGGAATACCGATACCGATGAACATTGCGAACTCAACGAGGACCATAGTGAAGTCAATGACGATCGCTCGAATGAGGAACTCAATAGCAATGAGGTCTATAGTATCGCTGTCAGCCACGATGGCCAACATCTGGCATCGGGTAGAGCAGACGGAACCATTTTCACGTGGAACATTCGCTCGGTGAAAACCGGCGGTACATTTCTAAAGCATCACCGGAAGGGCAGTTATTATTACTTGAGGAGTATTGCCTTTAGCCCCGATGGCTGGACGTTGGCATCAGGGAGCGACGACGGAACCATCATGCTATGGGATATCCAGCACCATAAACCGAAAGGCGCATTGAGGGATTCAAGCAATGCGGTCTGGGCCCTAGCTTTCAGCCCTGATGGCCAGCTATTGGCATCAGGGAATGCCGCAGGCAAAATCATTCTTTGGAACGTGCAAGAGCTCCGGCCGATTGGCCCTCCTCTTCATGGTCACAATGGAGGAATCAATGCCCTCGTGTTCCAACCCGGCAATCAAACGACATTACTGGCATCGGGGAGTGAAGACACCACTGTTCTATCGTGGGATCTTCCTAGCATCTCTGAATGGGACTACCAGGCCTGTCGCGTTGCGAACCGCGCGTTATCCAAGGAGGAACTGCCAAGTTATGATGAAGAAGCGCGCAAAAGTTTCTGTTCCCCTCTGTCGAGCCACGAAAGCAAGACGCGAGTTACGGGAATAGGGTCACGATTCGACCGTGCTACCTCTACGTCGCTATCATCTAAATGGTCCGAGTATCGAAATCTGTGCAAAATGGAGGTGCCGTCATGAATGCATTGCGTCTAATAAAGGCCGTGAAAGTGGTCGCAGTGGGAACCATGGCACTCATATTAGCGATCAGTGGCTTCGTGCGGACAGTTGTAGGGCAGGCATCATGCGACGTTGGCCAATATTGGGCAACGTATGCGGACGAGAAAGGGCACAGATTTAGTCATTGCGAACGTGGACCGATCAATTACGACTGGGGAAACAGTGGCCCTCGATCTGCCGCCGGAGTACCTGGGAAAAGCGATGGTGTCTCCACAATTATCGGGCCTGACCACTTTCATGCGGAATGGACAGGACGCTTCCATTTCGATGATGGCATGTACACCTTTATTGCCAAAGCGGATGACGGCATTAAGGTATGGGTGGACGGCGTTCAGATCATTAATGAGTGGCGCATACAGGCAGCCACTCAGTTTGAGAGGAGGCGGAGCATGACAAAAGGCGAGCACACGCTCCGGGTTGAATACTTCGAGGGAGCAGAGGCAGCGGTGGCTAAGTTCTGGTGGGAGAAAAGATAGGGATTAGGACCCGCGGATGGGAATCCTTTTCAAGGCCACATCGCAAAACCTGTCCGAATTTCTAGGCATTATGGCAATGTATTTATCGCGACGACAGTTCTTGAAGGTCTCAGCAGGCATCTTGGCGACGGCGGCGTGCGCGAACAAGATACCGCTTCGACCGATAGAGGGGTCCATCAGTCCCTCCAAGGAGATAGGCATGATACCACAAGAGGTTGAGCAGCTCTATGACACGTCAAAACAGCGGAAGTTGCTTGCCCTCGATGGCGGCGGCATTCGAGGAGTGATCACGCTGGAGGTGCTCAACAAGATCGAGGGCCTGCTTGCGCAAAAGCTTGGCAAGGGAGCTGATTTCAGGCTGTGCGACTACTTCGACTACGTTGGGGGGACCAGCACGGGAGCCATCATCGCCGCGGGGCTGGCACGCGGAATGTCCACCCAGGAGCTGCTTGCCTTTTATAAGGACGCGGGTCCTGCGATGTTTCAAAAGCCGTTCTTTCTCAAGCGCGTGTTCAACCTTTACAAAGCGGCGCCCCTTGGAGAAAAGCTCCAGCACGCCTTTGGCGCAAATACCACCCTCAAGCCCGAACATCTCCGATGTCTTCTGTTAATTGTGACCCGGAACTCCACCACTGACTCACCCTGGCCAATTAGCAGCAACCCCCGGGCAAAATACAACGCTAATGTCAACGATCCACAATGCAACTTAAAGCTGCCGCTCTGGCAACTGGTGCGTGCCAGCACGGCTGCGCCGATCTTCTTCGAGCCGGAGGTCATTCAATTGGATCCGGCTAATCCCGCCAAGCGGTTTGTGTTTGTAGACGGTGGAACGACACCCTATAACAATCCTGCGTTTCTGCTGTACCGCATGGCTACGGAGCCATCCTATAATTTGAAGTGGGAAAAGGGAGAGCGCAAACTCCTCTTGGTCTCAATCGGTACCGGCGAAGCCCCGGAACTCGACGCAGAAGTATATGCTCCCAGGAAAAACTTCGCGTCCAATCTTGCGGGGTTTGCAAAAGCCTTGATGTTTGGCGCTCAGGTGGATCAGGACATTAATTGCCGCGCTGTCGGACGGTGTGTGTATGGCAGGGAGATCGATCGTGAATTGAAGGACATGATTCCACGCGAACAAGGCCAGCCCATTCCCCTTTCGCAGGATTTGGGGAAAGCCTTCCTATACGCTCGCTACAATGTGGAGTTAAGCGAGAAAGGCCTCAGCGATATGAAGCTTTCCAGAATTGATCCAAATAAAGTCGGGCAATTGGATGCTGTGGACCATCTTGACGACTTGTCCCGGATCGGGCAGCGTCTGGGGGAGGAAGTCAACATCGAACACTTCGGATCATTTGTCTGACTGAGGCGGCCTGTTGGCCAATTAAGGGAAGACTGCGGAGTTGTCGCATGGACTACTCCAAAATCTGCTTCGTGATCATGCCGTTCGGAACGAAGGCCGTCGGGGCCAAGCCTGTGAATTTCGATTCCATATATGACGGCGTTTTTGCTCCTGCCATCAGTGCCGCTCCGCTGCCGGAGGGCGGGAACCTGGTTCCGAAGAGAACCGACAAGGATTTCTTCTCCGGCCTCATCAGCCAGGAGATGTTCCAGTACATCGAATACTCGCGTTTTGCCCTGGCGGATATCAGCGGGCTTAATGCGAACGTGTTTTATGAATTAGGTGCGCGCCATCGGGCACGTGAGAGCGGAACTGCAATCTTCCGTCAGGTGGAGGCACCGATTCCCTTTGATATCAATCAGATCAAGGCACTCCCTTACGAATACGAGCCGGACGACAAGGCCAAGCAGGCAAGGGAACTGATCACCCGCGTTCTCACGGAATCCCTCCAGCAAAACAGACTCGACAGTCCCATCCAGGCGGCCCTTCGCGCCCAACGAACATCGCCGCAGCAGATTGACGGCTTGCTCCAGAAGGCCGAGGACGCAATTCGAAACCAGGACCGGCCAGCAGCCATTTCCATACTTCGACAAGCGGCGCAAGCACAGCCTGATAATCCTCTTCTGCATTTCAAACTCGGCCTCTTGATGAAGGACGAGGGACAATGGACGGATGCACTCGGAAGCTTCGTGACGGCCATACAGCATCAGGCCGATTATGCGGAGGCATGGCGGGAGCGCGGCATTGCGGAGAACAAATTATACTGGAAAAAGACGCCTCCAGCGGGACTCACAGGCGAAGATTCATTGGGCAAAGCCGTTGAGCTCAACCCTCGGGATTTCGACGCCCTCGCCTCACTGGGCGGGGTGTTCAAACGCCAGGGAAGGCTTTCAGAGTCGGCTGATGCGTACCGACGTGCGACCGAGGTAAGTAACGGCCACCCCTATCCGTTGCTGAATGAGATCAAGCTTCGTTCACACAAGGAAGGCAAGCTGATGCTCGACGCGACTCGAAAATTTCAACTTGTACGAGCCGAGAGGTCCCTGCGGGTGCAGGTCCAGAATGCCCCGCCCTACAACGCCCCCTGGAGCTACTTTGATCTTGCAGAAATTCGTCTATACCAAGGCGACACTGATGGATTCCTGAACCTTCTTGCGGAAGGAGCCCTGAACTGTTCCCACAGCTGGCAGCCGAAGACGTTTCGCGACAGTTTGAAACTACTGGTGGAGGGCAATGTACAGATACCCGGCCTTAATGACGGAATCCAAAGACTCGATGAGGCCATCCAGGCATTGCCGGACTGAATTTCACTGGAGAGTGAGTGCATTGGACCGTCCTAGTACGGGATAAGGCAAGATGATGAGCCGGGCCCAAACAACGCGAGCGTCTCGTGAGAAACTGTGGAGGCCGCGTCTCGTATTCCTTTTCAGTGGTCATATGATTGATGCGCCAGGCCGACCCGAGCCTCGATTTCCTGCGGATAAAGAGCCGATCGCCAGGCGAGAGATCGAACAGCAGGTTGACGCGCTCGGGGCAGGCAAGGAAGACCTTGCCTTATGTGGGGGAGCCTGTGGAGGAGACCTCCTTTTCGCGGAGGCCTGCCTTGAACGCGACCTCCACTTGGAACTTCGGATACCCTTTGACGAATCTACCTTCTTGAAGAAATCTGTGACCTTTGCAGGAGACCACTGGGGGAAAAGGTATTTTCAGGTGAAAGCTCACCCAAGAACTACTGTGTTTATTATGCCTCAGGAGCTTGGCCCTACGCCAAAGGAGAACGATCCATATAGTCGAAACAACCTCTGGCAATTGGATAGCGCGCTGGCGTGGGGACCTGAAAAGGTGCGGTTTATCTGCTTGTGGAACCGCAAAGGCGGGGATGGACCTGGCGGCACGAAGCACATGCATGACACGATCGCATCAAGAACCGGACAGGTATATGTGCTAGATACGACTAAGTTGTGGTAACAGGGCCCGGCATGACCGAACTTCTCTCCAAAGACCACACTATTCTCGAGCGGCCGGTCATGGAGTTCCGGCCGTTCGGGGTGGACGAGCGGGGTGAGAAGATCCGTGACATCAGCGGGACGATCGTGAAAGCCAATGTCGATTACCTGGAGGACTACGTCACGCAAGCCTCGGGGGCCGAGGCGGGGACCCGCGCGGTGCTTGACCTCTGCCGGCTGCTGAACGAGCGGCTGCGCGACCCCGCCTACCACGTCGCGCCGAGATTTCTGAAGAATCTCTGGAACAGCTATTCGTACGAGTTCGTCTGCTACGTGCGGGAATTCTGCCAGCATCTGTCCGGGGATTCCCAGTTTCACTTCAACACGGGCAGATACCAGCACATTACCGCCGTGACGCGCATCCTTGGCCAGCACCTTTCGATCGGCCAGATCTTTTCCATGTACCCGTTTTTTGTCCAGAAGTATGCGTCGCCGGACGTGGTGGAAATTTCCGTGGCGAACGCGACCGATCGGTCGATCACCATCCGGCTGAAACTGACGGAACAGGCGTTTCGGCAGTTCGGTCCCTATCGGAAGCGTTGCACGGAGATGGTCTGCGAGTCGGCCCACGGCGCGCTGGTCGGGCTGCCGGAGCGGATTCACGGCCTGCCGCCGGCGACCGCCATCCATCGCGCGTGCACGGTGAACGGCGATGTCTGGTGCGAGTGGGAAGTGACCTGGACGCCGGCCGAGGATACGGGGCTCTCCCGAATCATAAAAAGGTTGTTTGCAGCTCCGCAGAGGGAGAAACTAAATAGCTGACCGCCGACGGGCACGCCATGACCGAGCTTCTTTCCAGAGACCACACGATTCTCGAGAGGGGGAGGATGGAATTCCGCCCCTTCGGGATGGATGTGGACGGCGAGAAGATCCGCGACGTCAGCGGGACGACCGTTCAGGCCAACGTCGAATGTTTGGAGGCGATCGTCGACAAAGCCAGAGGGCCTGAAGCCGGCGCGCGGGCCGTCGAGGAATTGGTCAAGCTGCTGAACGAGCGCATCGCCGATCCGACCTACCACGTGACGGCAGAGTTCCTCCGCAGCGTCTGGAACAGCTACTCCTATGAATTCGTGATGTTCCTGGCCGAGTTCTGCGAGGTCCTCACCGGCAATCCGCACTTTCAATACCACGTGGGGCAGAAGTTCATCTCCCCGCTGATCCAGACCCTGGGCCGGCCCTTCACGGTGTCGCAGATCTACCGCATGTTCCCGCACTTCGGCGACAAGTTCGTGAAGGGATCGGTGCTCTACGGGCCGGCCACCGTGACGGACCGCACGGCCATCCTGAGCATGAAATTCACCGACCGGATCTACCGCGAGTTCGGCCCCTATCGGAAAGCCTGCACGTCGTTGATCTGCGAGTGCGTGAGATCCTCGCTCTCGTCCGTTCCGGAAAAAGTCCACCGCCTCAATCCCGCCGTGGTTCGGGACCTGACCTGTATCGCGGAGGGAGCCGAGTATTGTTCATGGGAATTTGGGTGGAGCCCGAGGTCCCGGCGCAGCTTCTTCGGATTTGCGATGGACCTGCTGTCGGGCCGGGCGACTCCCGAGGAGGCGACCGAGGAGGCCCGCGCGGAAGAGTTGCTCTCGCGGGAGCCCCAGGCGCTTCCGCGACGCGCTGCGGTGGGATGGGACGGCGCCGAGGCTGGAATGGCCCAGGCAACGGTCCGCGCGCCGGCCCCTGCTTGGACACTGGCCCCTCTGCCGGAATCGGAGCTGCTTCCTGTCTCTCGCACGATCCTCGAGCGGCCGCAGATGTTCTGTCCGCCGTTCGGAAAGGACGAGCGGGGGGGAAAGATCCGGGACATCAGCGGCGTGATCGTCCGGGCGAACGTGGATCATCTTGAGGAGAGCGTGTCCCGCGTCAAGGGGCCGCTGGCAGGCGCCCAGGCGGTGGAGGAGCTGTGCCGGCTGCTCAACGAGCGGATTCCGGACCAGGCCTACCATGTGACCTCGCAGTTCCTGAGGAACGTCTGGAACAGCTATTCCTACGAGTTCGTCTGTTATCTCCGGGAATTCTGCCAGGAGCTGTCCGGCGACCACGAATTTCATTTCCACGTCGGGCAGGGCCGGCATCTGTCCCCGATGATCCAGATTCTGGGCCGTCCCTTCCCCATGTCGCAGATTTACAAACTCTGGCCGCATTTCGCCCAGAAGTTCGCGAAGGGATCCATCATCTGCGAAGTCGGTCCGGTGACCGACCGTTCGGCAATTTTACGGCTCAAATTTACCGAGCGGTCGTACCAGCAGTTCGGGCCGTACCGGAAGGCCTGCGCGAGGTTGACCTGCGATGCGTCCAAGGGCGGCATCATGATGGTGCCGCAGCGGGTCCATTATCTGCCGCCCGCATCCATCAAGGACCGCCTGTGCATCGCGAAGGGCGATGAGTGGTGCGAATGGGAGGTAACGTGGTCTCCTCAGCCGCGTACGCTGACCCCGTGGCCGGCCTGGGGGTTGCTGGCCGGCGGCTCCACGTTTGCGTACCTGCGTCTGGCGCATCCGACGATGGCCGCGCTGGAAGCGCTTGTGATCTCGCTGGCGCCCGCGACGGTGTCCTGGCTGTCGACGGGCCGCCGGCTGCAGCGGCAAGCGCAGGTGCGCGAAGCGCTGATCCAGGAGCAGGTGCAGTTCGTCGAAGCCCGGCACGAGGAGTTGCGCGACGTCTATCTGGAGCAGGAGCAAACCCAGGTCGAACTCCGCCGGAAGGTCAACGAGCTGACCACGCTGCACCGAGCCGGTCTGTTCTTCAGCTCCACCCTCGATCGCGAGGCTTTGCTCCAGAGCGTGCTGGAAACGCTCGTCCGCGATCTCCATTACGATCGCGCCATGTTCTCCTTCTTCGACCCGGTCCGCCGCATCTCCTACGATGCGCGGGTGACCGGCGTGTCCGCGGATATCGCCGCCTATGCCCGGACGCACGACATACCCATCACGGACCCGGACAGCGTGGAGGGGAGCGTCCTGCTGCGCGGGCGCTCGCTGCTCATCGGCGACATCCAGGAGGTGTGGAACCGGCTGCACCCATCCAACCGCGAACTGGCAAACCTCACCCGCACCAAGGCCGTGATCACCGTGCCCGTCAAGACCAAGGACCGGATTCTGGGCTCGCTCACCGTGGATCGGATGAAGGAGCACAGCCTGACCCAGGACGATCTGGATCTGATGGTGACCCTGGCCGGCCAGGTCGCCATCGCGCTCGACAATGCCGAGGCTTATCGCCAGATCGAGCAGCTGAACATCGGCCTCGAAGCCAAGGTGCGCGAGCGGACCGCCGAGTTGGAGCGGCTCAACGAGGCGTTGAAGACGGCCAACGAACAGCTGCACGAATTGGACCGCTTGAAAAGCGAGTTTTTCGCCAACATCAGCCATGAATTCCGCACCCCGCTGACTTTAAGCCTGGGGGGGTTCAAAGAGCTGTGGAAAATGCCGCTGACCGCCAAAGCGAGGGAACAGGTCAACGTGGGAATGCGGAACACCTCCCGGCTGCTGTTCCTGGTCAACGAGTTCCTGGACCTGGCGAAGTTGGATCGCGGAGCGGCCGCGATCAAAAAACTGAACATCGACTTTGCGGCGCTGGTGCGGGCCGTCGCCGCGAACTTCGAGTCGGCGGATCGTCGCCGCATCCATTTGCGCGGGGTGAACGAGCCGGTGCCCCTGGAAGCGGACCCGCATCAGATGAAGAAAGTCCTCTACAATCTGCTCGCGAATGCCGTCAAGTTCAGCGACCCCGCGACGGGGGAGATCTGGATCCGGCTCGGCGCGAAGGAGGACCGGGTTGAGATCGAGGTGGAGGATAACGGGATCGGGATTCCGCGCGATCAATTGGGCCGCATCTTCGAGCGGTTCGTTCAGGTCGAGCGGCGCGTGACGCGGCGACAGGAGGGAACGGGGATCGGGCTTGCGCTGGTCAAGGAGATCGTCACCCAGCACGGCGGGACGGTCACGGTCGAGAGCGAGCTCGGCCGCGGCTCGACGTTCACTGTGACGCTGCCGCGCGGCGCGGCCAATGTCGAGACCATCGTGGCGGTGGAGGACGACGACTCCATGCCCTTGCCCGTCCTGGACCGGCAATCTCCTGAGCCGGCGGCCCCCGCAGCCGTGGCACGGACGACGGGCGGGGACCGCCCGCTCGTCCTCGTAGCGGAGGACAATGCCGACATGCGGGCCTATGTGGAGCGACTCCTGCTCCCGCAGTACCAGGTCGTGCTTGCCAAGGATGGCGTCGAAGCGTTGGAACAAGCGAAGCGCGTGCCTCCCGACCTGATCCTCACCGACGTCATGATGCCGCGGATGTGCGGCAACGCGCTCTTGAAAGCCGTCAGGGAAGATCAAGGCTTGCGAGACATTCCCGTCGTGTTCCTGACGGCCCGGGCCGGGGCGGAGGCGCGCGTCGAAAGCCTGGAGGCGGGCGCTAACGATTACATTCCCAAGCCGTTCGACGAGCAGGAGATTCTGGCCCGTGTGGGCAACCTGATTCGCCTGCGCGCGCAGGAAAGAGCGCTGGCTGAGCTGCAACGAGAAAAGATGACGCGTTTCATGCCGGCGCAGCTTGCAGACCTCATCTTCTCCGATCGGGCCGACGAGGTACTCGCCAGCCATCGCGCGGAGATTACCGTAGTCTTCATCGATCTCCGGGGCTTCACCTCATTCGCCGAGACGGCAGAGCCCGAAGACGTCATGGCGGTGCTGCAGGACTACCAGACCGAGATGGGGCGGCTGATTACTGACCACCATGGCGTCATCGAGCGGTTCTCCGGGGACGCGATCATGATTTTTTTCAACGACCCGGTGCCGATTCCGAACCACGCGGAGCAGGCTGTCCGCCTCGCGATCGCGATGCGTAGCGCAGTGGAAACCTTGAAGCACAAGTGGCGCCAGCGTGGCAGCGAACTGGGGGCAGGCATCGGCGTGGCCACGGGTTACGCGACGCTCGGGCTGGTCGGCTTCGAGCAGCGGAAGGACTATGCGGCCATCGGCGCCGTCACCAATCTGGCCGCCCGGCTGTGCGGGGAAGCGCGGCATGGCCAGATTCTCATTTCGGAACGGGTCCGGCACTTCGTCAAGGACCTCGTTCATGCCGAGTCGGTGGGCACGCTGACGCTCAAAGGCTTCCAGAAGCCCGTGCCGGCCTACAACGTCGCAGGGCTGGCGCAGCCACGGCCCGCTGACGGAAATGGAAAGAGGAAGAAGAAAAAGCGTAGGTAGAAGAATGGTGCCGAAGCCGGGACTTGAACCCGGACGGGGTTGCCCCCGCTAGACCCTGAATCTAGTGCGTCTGCCAGTTCCGCCACTTCGGCATCTGCGGGATGTCCAGAAAAGCCCCCAACTTTGTTCTCGGTCGTCCGTCTCCCTGCGACGTACCGAGAAACGTACGTCTCAGTCGCCGGACTCCCTGCGGCCGCGTTGGATGACTTTTCTGAACATCCCGTGGAAACACAAACTTGCAGGGCAGCGCATTATCACCAATGAGATGCGGTGGCGTCAAGCCGCGTCACCGTCTGTTCTTACTCGGAGGACGATGGCTCAAGTAATCGCGCGCCGTGTCGGACCGTCAGGATCTCCACCGATTTCTCATCCGGTAGATGGCGATAAATGATCCGATAATTGCCGACCACGATTTCGCGCAGGCCGGCGGTGGGAAATTCGGGGACCACTCGCCCGGAATCGGGGAATGACGCCAGGCGGCCGGTCTTGGTCTTCACGGCTTTTCCGAACCGTTGCGCGGCGCCGGGGTCGTCGCGCTTGATGTAGCGGACAATGTCGAGGAGACTGTCAAGGGCGGGTCTGGTCCAAATGACCGTCGCGCGTTTGGGGTTAGCCATTCAGCGCGCGGTCAAGTTCAGCCATGGCCTTCGCGTGTGAAACCACCTGGCCCTTCTCGGCTGTCCGGATGCCCATGAGGATGGCTTCCAGCAACTCCAGCCGTTCGGCGCGCTGCTCGTACTCCCTGACATCTTCCAGGACCGCGGTCGAGCGGCCATGCTGGGTCAGAATGACCGGCCGTCCTGTCTTTTTCATTCTTTCGACTACCTCGGCCGTGCGCGTCCGAAAGTCACTGATAGGCAGGAGATCTTCCGATAAACTGACCTTCGGCATGAGCTAACCTCAAGGATTAAATTTAGTACGTTTAATATACCCGTTTATGGTACGTAAGTCAAGCCGACAGTTCATCGCTTTACCGCGGCCGAGGCCGGCTCCCACGCCTTCGACGCCGTGAAGTCTTTCGGACCTCCGCTCAGGACGATCCGCTCGCGGGCCAGGCCGGCGGCGGCGAGCAGGTAGGCGGCGGGAATCCACGGGGCTTCGTCGGCGAGCAGCACGTCGAAGCGGACCTTGCTGAACAGCGGGTCGGAAGCGACCCGCGCCGCCGCCGTCGCCACCAGCCGCTTGTTCTGGAGGAACGCCTGGCGGTTGGTGCCTTCTTCGGCGGCGAGCAGCTCGCGGATTTTCTTCGTGCCGCCCAGCCGCTTCACCTCGTCCTTGAGCTCTTTGTACTCCGGCTTCATGTCTTTGGGGATCGCCGCTTCCGGCGTCAGCCCGGCGATCCGGCGCTGGGCGATTTCCAGCTCGCCCTTCAGGTCTTTGATCTCCTGCTCGTAGATCCGGTTGTACTCCGCCAGCGACGCGGTGTTCTTGCCCAGGGCCTGCATGGCCAGCCGTTTCATCAAGGGCAATGATTCGTAGGCCTCCAGCGTTTCGTTGTTCTCCTTGATCTTCGTTTGCAGGTCCGTCATCCGGGTCACCAGCCGCCATTCGAGCAGGCGGACTTCGTTGAGGTCCCGCTGTTTCTCCGCCTTGTAGGCCAGCAACGGCGTCAGTTCCCGGAACCGTTCATACTTGCGGCGCAAGGTCGCCTTGTCGGCCCGCGATTTGGCATAGAATTGGTGCATCTGGGCTTCGAAGCCCAGCTCACCGAGCGATAGTCCCGAAGCCGTCTGCTCAACCGGCATCTCGTACCGGGTGACGAGGCTCTTATACGGCAGGGGCGCATGTTTCAGCGCGCGGGCGATGAGGCCGGTGATCTCGTCCGACCGCCGGTGATCGGGGCTGATCACCAGCAGCCGTTTATTGTTGCGGGTCAGGGTGACGGCGAGGGTGACGAGCTTGTTCCGGCGCGCGGCGAGATCGTCGCTCCAAATCGTACTGAAGGCGGCGGACTCCGGCGCGGCCTGAGCCCGGTCGGGTTTGTGCGGGAGCAGCCAGGGAATGAGGCGCTCCGCCGGTCCCAGCGTGAACCGGTCGGCATGGCCCGCCATGTCGGCAAGCCGCTGCGAGGCGGTCTGAAAAAATCCCGCCGCATCCGGGACAATGGTGCACGGCCCGACGTTCCGGCCGAGCGACTCGTAGGTTTGAATCAGCGCCGCGTCACCCTCGCGCCCGATGACGACGCCCTCCGTCGGTTCAATGTCACCCGCCTGGTCGTCCGGTACGATGCTGACCGGCAGGTCTTCCGGCAGGGTTGCGCCGGCGGGCAGATCGAAGCGATAAAGGAAGAGGGTGCCGACGACGGACCCCTGTCGCCCGCGCGGCGACGCGATCGGCATATCCGCGCCCCGCGCAGCGGTGCCGCGACCTTCATCGGCAAGAAAGCGGCTGTACGTTTGAAGCAGCTCGGCGAGCTTCATGCGCGCATCCTAACCCAGCCCCCTGAACGCGTCCAGTGCGGCGCTCAAATGCCGTGCCAGATGCGACGTTCGCGCATCACAGCATCTTGTGGTGGTCCGCAAAAGTTCCCCGATTCCTTGATTGACTTTTGAATATCCGGCCCGTATGATTTTGCCTTCAAACAGAAGGAGTTAAGTGTCATGAAGGTCATTTTGAAGGAGCATATCGAAGGCGTGGGGCACCTGGGCGACGTGCTGGAGGTGTCCGACGGCTTCGCCCGCAATTTTCTGCTCCCCCGCAAGAAGGCGCTGGAAGCCAGCTCCCGCAACGTCAAGGAGTTCGAGCACGCCACGCGCGTCATGGCCGAGAAGGCCAAGAAAGAGAAAATCGAGCTGGAGGAGCACGCCAAGAAGATCTCCGCCGTGTCGCTGACGATCACCATGAAGGCCGGCAAGGACGGCAAGCTCTTCGGCTCGGTGACGGGCAAGGACATCGAGCAGGGCCTGGCCGAGCAGGGCTTCGCGATCGACCGCAAGAAGATCCACCTCGCGCAGCCGATCAAGGCGCTGGGCACCGTGGCGGTGCCGATCAAGCTTCACCGCGACGTGACGGCCACCGTGTCCATCGAGGTCGTGAAGAAGCAGGACGAGGAAACGGCGGCGCACGAAGCGCCCGAAGCCTCCGAAGCGCACGAAAAACACGAGAAGCACGAGAAGAAAGACAAGAAAGAGAAGAAGGGCAAGGGAGAGTGACGCGATGAGCGATGCCGAAGCCTCCATGAAGGCGTTGAAAGCGGTCGATCCGGCCGTCTATGCCGCGATCAAGGCCGAAGAGGCCCGCCAGCGCGAGAAGCTCCTCCTGATCGCCTCGGAAAATTTCGCCAGCCCCGCCGTGCTCGCCGCGCAAGGCAGCTTGATGACCAACAAATATGCCGAGGGCTATCCGGGCAAGCGCTACTACGGCGGCTGCCAGTACGTGGATACGGCGGAAAGCCTTGCGATCGAGCGTTGCAAGCAGCTCTTCGGCGCCGAGCACGTTAACGTCCAGCCGCACTCCGGCTCGCAGGCCAACATGGCTGCCTACCTGGCGGTGCTTAAGCCCGGCGACGCGATCCTGGGCATGAACCTCGCCCAGGGCGGGCACCTGACGCACGGTAGCAAGGTGAATTTCTCCGGCACGCTGTTCCAGTCCTATTTTTACGGGGTGGACCGCCAGACGGAGCAGATCAACTACGACGAAGTGCAGCGCATTGCGGAGGAGTGCCGGCCTCGCATGATCGTGGTTGGCGCCAGCGCCTACGCGCGCACGCTGGACTTCCCCCGCTTTCAGCAGATCGCCAAGTCCGTCGGCGCCTATCTGATGGTGGACATCGCGCACATCGCCGGGCTGATCGCCGCCGGGCTCCATCCCAGCCCGATCCCTTATGCAGATTTCGTGACGACCACGACGCACAAGACCCTGCGCGGTCCGCGCGGCGGCGTCATCATGTGCAAGGCGGAGCACGCCAAGGCCGTGGACAAGGTCGTGTTCCCCGGCCTGCAGGGCGGCCCGCTCATGCATGTGATCGCGGCCAAGGCCGTGGCCTTCAAGGAAGCGCTCTCGCCGTCCTTCAAGCGGTACCAGCAGCAAGTGCTGGCGAACGCCAGGGCGCTCGCGGCGGGCCTGATCGAGCGGGGCTACAAGGTCGTGTCCGGCGGGACGGACACCCATCTGATGCTGGTCAATCTCAGCAGCAAAGGCGTGACCGGCAAGGAGGCGGAGACCGCGCTGGATGCCTCCGGCATCATCGTGAACAAGAACGCCGTGCCGTTCGACGAGAAGCCGCCGGCGGTGGCCAGCGGCATCCGCATCGGATCGCCGATCGTGTCGACGCGCGGCATGAAGGAACAGGACATGGCGAAGATCGTGGCGCTGATCGATCGCGTCCTCCAGGCGCCCCAGGATTCCAAGGTGCAGAGCGAAGTCCGCGCGCAGGCCAAAGCGCTGTGCAAGAAGTTTCCGTTCATTTACGCCTACAAGGCATCGCGGTGAACCCTGACCGGGGCGGTCGCCGGTGAAATGTCCGTTCTGCGACGATCTCGAAGATAAAGTGGTGGACTCGCGGATGGCGAAGGAAGGCGAAATGATCCGCCGCCGCCGCGAATGTCTCTCCTGCAAGCGCCGCTACACCACCTACGAGCGCATCGAGGAAAGCCTGCCCATGGTGGTGAAGAAGGACGGGCGGCGCGAGCCCTTCGACCGCGCGAAGATTCTCAGCGGCCTCAAGAAAGCCTGCGAAAAACGCCCCATCAGCGTGGCCACGATCGAAGCGGTGACGGACCGGATCGAGAAGCGCCTCCAGGAGATGGGCGAGACCGAAATTCAGAGCCGGGCGATCGGCGAGGAGATCATGAAGGAGCTGCACAACCTCGACCAGGTCGCCTACGTCCGCTTCGCGTCCGTCTACCGGGAGTTCAAGGACATCGATCAGTTCATGGACGAACTGAAAACCTTGGCCCGCGAGCGCGAGAAGAAGTAACCGCCCCCTTCGATTCCTCCTTGCGGTTTGATCGTGCTATGGTAAGGCAACGCGCGGCATCCCGCCGCGTCGCGACCAGGTTGGGAAGCCCAGCGACATGCCCACCGTGAAACCCAGACGCGCACGATCGGCAGCGGCGAAGAAACGAAGCGCCGCCCAGGCGACGCACGTCGCGATCATCGGCGCCGGCAAGGGCGGGACCGCGTTGATGGAGATCTTCGCGCAGGACCCGCTCGTCCGCATCGTCGGCATCGCCGAGACCAATCTCAAGGCCCCCGGCATCAAGCTCGCCAAGCGCCTCCGCATCCCCATCACCCGCGATTACCGGGAGCTGCTCGAGATGGAGCGGGTGGATCTGATCATCGACGTGAGCGGCGACGCCGAAGTCGGGCGCACCCTGCTGGAGTTCCACCGCATGGGCGTCACGATCATCGGAGGGGCCAGCGCCAAGTTCATGTGGGAGCTGATCGAAGCCCGCATCCGGGCCACCGCGGAGATCGAGCGGACCCTGAACCGCTACCAGACGCTCTACCGGCTCTACGTGAAGGAGTCCGAGACCAAGGTGTCGGAGGAGCGCACGCAGATCGCCTGCGAAATCCATGACGGCCTCGTGCAGAGCCTGGCCGGGCTCAGCTTCAAGCTGGACCTCTGCCAGGAGCTCCTCAGGAAGGACGCGGCGGCCGCCGCGGAGGTGCTGCGCCAGACGAAGGCGGAGCTCAAGACGGCGATCCAGGAAGCGCGGCAGGTGATCGTCAACCTACGCCCGGTCCACTACGACAAGATGGAGTTGATCCCGGCCCTGACGAATTATCTGAAGTCCTACGAGAGCCAGTCCCACATCAAGACGGAATTCTCGGTCGCCGGCGACGAGACGACGCTGTTTCCAAAGACGAAGATCTTCCTGTTCCGGATCGTCCAGGAAGCGCTCAGCAACGTGCAGAAGCACGCCAAGGCGGACCGCGTGGCCGTGCAGGTCGCGATCGGCAAGGAGACACTGACGGCGACGATCGCGGACAACGGCGTGGGGTTCGACGTCGAGTCGGTCTCGCGTGATCCGGAAAAATGGGATCATTTCGGGCTGCGGGGCATTCTGGAGCGCGCGCGGCTGGTCGGCGGGGCGGCCGTGATCGAATCCAAAAAGGGGCGGGGCACGCGCGTGCTGATCACCGTCCCCCTGGTGGAGAAGGAGACAGGGAAGAATGGAAAAGATTAAAGTCTTGATCGCCGACGATCACCGCGTGGTGCGGGAGGGGCTTTCGGCCATCCTCAAGACCAAAGACGAGATCGAAGTGGTCGGCGAGGCCAAAGACGGCCAGGAGGTCGTCGAGAAAGCCAGGGCCTTGCTGCCCGATGTGATCTTGATGGACGTCAGCATGCCGCGCATGGGCGGCGTGGAGGCGACGCGGATCATCAAGCGGGAGTTTCCTCACATCGGCATCGTGGCGCTGACGATGTACGAGGAACAGCAGTATATCTTCGACCTGGTGCGCGCCGGCGCCACCGGCTACCTGCTCAAGGACACCGATTCGGCGCAGATCGTCTCGGCCATCAAGGCCATCTACCGGGGCGAGTCGCTCATCCATCCCTCCGTCGCGAGCAAGATTCTGGCGGAATTTTCACTGCTGGCCCAGGGGAAGGGCAAGAAGCGTCCGTGGGCGGATCACGATCTCACGGAGCGCGAGATCACCGTGCTGCGGCTGGTGGCCGACGGGAAGACGAACAAGGAGATCGCGAATAATCTGGATCTGAGCGAGAAGACCGTCAAGAACCACGTGCGGAACATCTTTCACAAACTGCAAGTCTACGACCGCACGCAGGCGGCGATCTTGGCGATCCGCAAGGGGATCATTGATCTCGAACCGAAGCCCTAGGCGTAGCGGTCTTCTTCCCAGGGGAGAGCAGTGTTGGAGTAGCCACGCACTTCCCAATAGCCCGGGCGATCCTCTGCCAGGAAGATAATTTCCTTCACCCACTTGGCGCCCTTCCACGCGTAGCGCTTCGGGACGTGCATACGCACCGGTCCGCCGTGCTCCTTGGGGAGCGGCTTGCCGTTCCAGCGGTGGATGAGCAGGACATCGTCGTCGTCGCAGGCGTCGAGCGGCAGGTTGGTGGAGTAATTGTCGTAACCGGTGAAATAGACGAACTTCACCTCCGGCTTGGGCTTGGCCATCTGCATGATGTGACGGAACAGCACGCCCTTCCAGGCGTTGTCGAAGGTGCTCCAGCTTGTCACGCAGTGGAAGTCCGAGACACTCTCGATCTGGGGTTGCGCCAGGAACTGCTCCCAGGTCCATGTGAAAGGATGCTCGACGAGGCCGCCGACGGTGAGGGTCCACTGGTCCGGCGGGAGATCAGGATGGATACCGAGGTCCAGGATCGGCCAGCCATTCACCCGGTGCTGGCCCGGCGGCAACCGATCGGCGCGCGTTCGCTGGTCTTGCGCGACGCCATCCTCGAGGAGTCCTCGTTTTGCTTGAGCCCACTCGACTTTCTTGGCGATCAGCTTCTCATTCGGCTCCATTGTTCCTCGCGGTGAACTCTAGCATGCCAGATTTGACGCTCGCAAACATACGTCGTCCGGAGTGCCGGTACCTTACAGCAAGAGCGGGTGGCGCCGAGCGGGCGCCCCACCGCGCGCAAGGGGACCGACACCTTTCTTCCTGGTGTCTGTCCCCGTTCGACAAGGGACAGGCACCCCTCGACAGGCTCGGGGAGCCAGTCCACTGGGTGTCAGTCCCCGGCGGTCAAAACTAGCGGAGGGGGCAGGATGGGTGAGGCATCGCCGGTGAGCGGCATTTTGATGATCCCGTCTTCCAGCCAGGCGGCGTTGCCCGCCAGGATGTCCTTGGCGAGCCGGTACACGATCGTATCGTCGTTCCAGGGCGACGTTCGGGGAGAAAGCAGCGGCGTCGGGTTGAATTCCTCTTTCACGCGCGATCCGAAATCGGCGACCATGGACTGCACGAGCGCCCGGTCCTTGATCTCTTTCTGCGAGGCGTACCAGAGCAGCGCCTCCAGCGCAAACAGGTCCATGCTCGCCTTGATGAGACGTTTCAGGAGCAGTTGCTTCGGGACCAGCTTGTGCCGATGGCGCCCCGTGGCCAGCAGCGTCGTTCGCGTCAGCTCCTGGCTCTTCTCCGACACGAACCGGTCCCAGCGTGCATAGGCTGCGTGACCGAAGCCGTTCGGCCTGTCACCGGAGGGGGCGCGGAGGGAGCGGGCGAGGACCCTCGCAAAGAAGGGGACGGCCCGCAGCATGTCCTTGATCTGATGCTCCAGAAAGGCTTTCCCGTGATTGAAATAATCGGCCAGACCTTCCCGGCCGATCCAGAGCGTCAGGATGCCGTTCGTCCCTTCCCAGATGACGTTGATCAGGGCGTCGCGGATCATCCGCTCGACCGGGACCGGAATCTCGCCGCGCATGCGGAGGGACTCCGTCGTTTCGAACGCGCGGCCGCCGTAGATGCGGAAGAGGTCCAGGAGCGATTCCAACAGCCATTCGGCGGCGAGGATCTTCGCCGCCGCCGACTCCAGGCGCACGTCTTCCTTCGCATCGGCCCAGATGCCCGTGATCGCGACGATCGCTTCGAGCGCGAGCACCCGAGACGCCATGCGCGCGAGCTTCGCGCCGATGTCCGTATGCTCGCCGATCGGGCGGTCGTACTGGACCCGCTGTTGCGCGCGCAGCCGGGCGAGCCACAGGCACTTCTTGAGATTCCCCAGGCAGGCGGCCGGCAGGGACAGCCGGCCGACGGTCAGGCTTTCGAGTGCCCGCTTCAGGCCCGTCCCTTCTTCGCCCAGCCGGTTGTCCACCGGCACAAAGACGTCGTGCAGGTGCACCTCGCCGTTGTAGATACCGCGGACGCCCATGAACCGCAACCGCGCGCACGTGCAGCCGGGGGATGCCGTCTCCACCACGAACGCGCCGAACCGCCGCTCCTGCTTGGGCTTGTGGACGTCCTCAGGGGTCTGCACGATCTGCGCGATCACGACCAGCAGCGAGGCCAGAAATTCGCCGTCCCCGCGCGGCGCGTTGGTCGTATAGAGCTTGTCGGCGGTGAGGCGGTAGCCCACGACCGCGCCGTGCTCCTCGACGGGGATGGCGTAGGATTTGAGGTCCCAGATGTCGCAGCCCGCGTTCCGCTCGGTCAGCGCAAAGCCCGAAATCTCTCCGCGCGCGAGGCGGGGCAGGAACCGTTGTTTCTGCTCGACGGTGCCGACCAGCTTGACCGGCTCCGCCACCCCGATGGAGTTGTGCGCCGAAAGCAGGACAGTCGTTGCGGCATCATGGCTGCCGAGAAGGGTGCAGACGGCGTGGTAGTCGGACTGCGACAGGCCGAGGCCGCCGTAGGTTTTGGGAACTTTGATGCCGAACGAACCGACGGAGGCGAGCGCCGCCATCACGTCGTCGCCGATTTCTCCCTCGCGATCGATGCGCTCCGGGTCAACGTCCTCGATCAGAATCCGGCGGAGCGAGTCGAGAAATTTCCCCGCTTCGTCGCTCAGGGTTGGAATCGAATAGGCCGTGAACAGATGCCGGCGGACGACCCCCTCGAACAGCCCGGCCATGAAGCCGGCGTAGGCCTTGCTATCGCGCGAGGCTTCCGCGACCACCAGGGACCCGGCGAACAGATTCTCCTGCGTCATCCGGCTTTCCTTTCGCAGGACATCGGGCTGAGCCAGGTTGCTGCTTCGGAACCGGCCACCTGATCGCCGCACACAGCCATACGTTCTTCGATCCTGCCCGGTGCGAGCGACATGCCGTTCCTGGCGAATACCGTTCGAGCCAGTCCGAACTGCTCTTTGACGACCTCCATGGCCGAGAGGTAGCCGCAGCGCAGGAGCTGGACCCGGTCCCGGAAGCTGAGGAAGCTCCGCTCGAACAGGACCGTGTCGGTCGTCTTCGGGGAAATGACGAACAGCTCCTTGTCGGGATGCTCGTGTCGGAACAGCCGCAAGGCTTGCGAAAAACGCGTTTCGAGGTTGATGCGCGAGACACGGTCCCCGATGGCGAGAAACCCCTTGTCCCTGACGGGGGCCGGGCGGACGGCGGAGGGCGCCGCCGCGTCGGTCCCGGCGTCGCGCTGGCGGCCGATCATCGGATTGATGATGACGAGGAAGTCGGCTCCTTTCCGCACCGCGGTCTCGAAGAAGGCGATCCGCCCGACTCCCGCGTCGATATAGTCGCGACCGTTGATCCGGACGGGACGGAAGTAAATGGGCATGGCGGACGAGGCGATGACGGCTCTGGAGATCGGGACCTTCCGCCAGCCCTCGTCGCCGAACACCACGCCCTCGCCTGTGTCCAGGTCGATCGCGGGGATGTAGAGCTCCTTGCGCAGGTCCTCGAACGAATTGCTCAGCCATTTGGCCGCAAACGTGGTTTCGAGATACCGGGCGAAAGGATCCAGCGTGTAGAGGCCGCTGGGCAAGGCCTCCTGGGCCTTGTCCAGGAGATCGATGAGGCTCATCTCGTGCCGGTTGCGCCAGTAGAGTTTCAGAAAGGGGATCAGTTTCAGAATGGCGCGCGGCCCGGTCATGACCCCATCGCCCATCGCGGGCTTGAAGATGTCCCGTCGCTCGAAATAATAGGGCCGCTCGCCCGTGAGATTCGCCCGGAATATCTCCGCCGGCTTCACTCCGTTGGCCATGAGCGCCGCGACCGCGGCGCCGGCGCTCATTCCCATGAACAGGTCGAAATCGTTGACGGTGATTCCGTCCTCGAATAGATCATCGAGCGCCGCGAGCGCGCCGATCTCGAAGAGATAGCCGGTGACGCCTCCGCCGGACAGGGCCAAGGCTCGTTTGACTGGCTGTTTCATGTCACGTCCTTCACCGATCCTTGAAACGTGGTTGCCGCTTTTCCAGAAAAGCCGCCACCCCTTCCTTCTTGTCCTCCGTGTCACAGAGCTTGCCGAACAGACTGGCTTCCAGGGCCAATCCTTCGCGCAGTCCCAGGCCCACTCCCGGATGGATCGCCCGCAGGGCGGCCCGCACCGCCACCTGGCCCTTGGCGGCGATCCGGCGCGCCAGCCCCTGCGCGTGGCGCGGCAGGTCGTCGGCTGGAACCACCTGCGAGATCAACCCGAGCGCCTTGGCTTCCTGCGCCGAGATGACGTCGCCGGTGAGAATCAGCTCGGTCGCTTTCGACCGTCCGATCGCTCGAGGCAGCCGCTGCGTCGCGCCGAAGCCGGGCATGATGCCCAGGTTGATTTCCGGCAGACCGAACCGCGCTCCCTCGGCGGCGAGCCGGATGTGGCAGCACAGCGCCAGCTCCAGCCCGCCTCCCAGACAGACCCCGTTGACGGCCGCGATGACCGGCTTGTCGAACGCCTCGATCTTGTTCAAGATCGCCTGACCCTTCAGGGCCAGCTCCGTTCCCTCGCGCGACGAGGGAATTTGGGCCAGCAGCCGGATGTCCGCGCCGGCGACGAAATACCGCCCGGCGCCCGCGAGGACCACCACCTTGACGGCATCATCGGCGGCCAGGGCTCCGAGCACAGCCTCCAGCTCAGCCAGCAGGTCCGGCGTGAGCGCGTTGACCGGAGGGTGATTCAGCGTCACCGTCGCGACGGATTCTTCGACGATCGTGGCGATGTGCGTGCCGGTTGTGGTGACCATGTGTGCTCCTTGCTTCAATAGGTGAAAAATCCCCGGCCGGCGATGTGCCCCGTGAAGCCGGCCGCGACCATCCGGCGCAGCATGGGCGCCGGCCAGAACCTCGTCCCAGCGGTGCGCACGAGTTCTTCCAGCTCGTGGAGCACGTGGTCGAGGCCGAGCCGGTCGGCAAAATGTAATGGGCCTTCCTTGTCCACCGGGAAGCCGGTTCCTGCGACCATGGCCGTGTCGATGTCGCGCGCGGACGCCACTCCCTCTTGCAAGGCCATGATTGCTTCATTGACCATGGCCAGCAGGAGACGGGAGCGAATCCATTGCGGCTCGCGAGGCCCGCCGTTCCGGCGCACCGTCTTGAGCAGACGATCCAGCTCTGCATCCTCCGCGGCGGCGTCGCCGTTCCCGTAGGCATAGAATCCCCGGCCGGCCTTGGCGCCCAACCGGCCCTCCTTGACGAGCACTTCGAGAAAGGACGCCGGCGTCATGCGGGGGCCGTAGCTCTCGTGCAGGATGCGCGCGACATCCGCCGCGATATCCAGCCCGATGGTGTCGAGCAGGGCGAAGGGGCCCACCGGCATGCCGAAGGCCGCCATGTCCTGATCGATTTCCCTGTGCGACGCCCAGCCGTCCTCAAGAGACAGCACCGCCTCGTTCAGATAGGCCATCAGGACCCGGTTGACCAGAAATCCCGCGCACTCCTTCACGAGGATGGGGACTTTGCGAATGCTCTCGGCGAACCCCACCGCATCGTCGATCACCTGTTGCTCCGTCGCCAGTCCGGGGATGACTTCCACCAGCGGCATCGCGTAGGCGGGGTTGAAGAAATGCAGACCCAGCACCCGGCCAGGTTTCTTCGTCGCCGCTCCCAGCGCCGAGATGGACAGGGCCGAGGTGTTGCTGGCCAGCATCGCGCCGGGCGGGCAGATCGCGTCCAGTTGCTGAAAGACCCGCTGCTTCAGCGGCAGATGTTCCGGCGCCGCCTCGATGACCAGGTCCGCGTCCTTGAGGGCGGTCAGGTCTCCTGCGGGCGACACCAGCAGCATTTTTTCTTCAAGCTGCTCGGTCGTCATCTTCCCCTTGCTCACCCGCACCTGGTACATGGCGCGCACGGCCTGCACGCCCCGCTGCGCCAGCGCGTCGCTCATGTCCGTGAGGACCACCGGCAGGCCGGCCAGGCTCACGACGTGCGTGATCTGCGCGCCCATCGTGCCGGCTCCGACGACTCCGACCTTGTAGATATACACGGCTGCCTCCCGTTACAGGCGTTCCAGCACCATCGCCGCCCCTTGTCCGCCGCCCACGCAGAGGGTCACGGCTCCCAGCGCGACCTCGCGGCGCCGCATTTCGTGGAGCAGCGTGATGATCAACCGCGCTCCGGTCATCCCGACCGGATGGCCCAGCGCGATGGCGCCGCCGTTCACGTTCACGCGCGCTCGGTCGAGCTTCAGCAGGCGCTCGACGGCCAGGTACTGCGCCGCAAAGGCCTCGTTGACCTCGATCAGCGACAAGTCGGGCAGCCCGATTCTCGCGCGCGCGAGCGCCAGCGGCAGGGCTTCCACCGGCCCGATGCCCATCCGCGTCGGCTCGACGCCCACGAAGGCATAGCCCAGGATCCGGCCCATCGGCCTGAGGTCCAACTCGCGCGCGCGCTCGGCCGACATGAGCAGGGCGGCTGCGGCGCCATCGTTGAGCGGGCAACTGTTCCCCGATGTCACGGTGCCGTTCTCCTTAAACAGCGGCGGGTAGAGCGCCAGTTGCTGCTCGGTCAGTCCGACGTTCGGTCCTTCGTCCTGGCTCAGCACTACGGGTGCGACGTCGCGCCCGGCGACCGTCTTGGGGACCGTGATTGGCATCGTTTCGTCCTTGAAGCGGCCTTCCCGGACCGCCCGGAAGGCACGCCGGTGGCTCTCGATCGCGAAGCGGTCCTGGTCCTCCCGGGAGATTCCGAATTCCTCGGCGAGATTCTCGGCGGTCCGGCCCATGAGCTGGCCGCAGAAGGCGTCGGTGAGCGCCTCCCAGATGCTGTCCACGAACTCCGCGTGGCGCAGCCGCTTGCCCCAGCGCATGTCCCGCGTCAGGAAGGGGGCCCGGCTCATGCTCTCCACACCGCCCACGACCTGCACGTCCGCGTCCCCGCTCCGGATGTTTTGATAGGCGTTCACGAAGGCCTGGAGTCCCGAGGAGCAGTTGCGCTGCACCGAGTAGGCGGGCGTGCGAACCGGCAGTCCGGCCATGAGCGCGATCGCCCGCGCGATGTTGGCGGCGTCGGTCGGATGTCCGACGTTCCCGATGACGACTTCCTCGATCAGCGCTGGGTCGAGACGCGTCCGCGAGAGCAGTTCCCTCACGACCAGCTCGCCGAGCTTGTGCGCTGGGACGTCCTTGAGCGCCCCGCCGAAGTTCCCGATGGGCGTCCGCACGCCGCCTACGATGACGACATCTTTGTTCATGGCGCTCACCTCATCCCACCGTGCACACCTCGGATTCCGCCCGGGCCTTGCGCGTTTCCTCCTCGCGGAGGAGACGCCGCAGCGCCTTGCCGACGGCCGAGCGGGGCAACTCCTGCCGAAATTCGACGGCCGTCGGCACCTTGAATCGCGCCAGCCAGGGGCGGCAATGCTGGAGCAATTCGCCTTTGCTCAGGCGGCAGCCCTCCCGAAGCACGATGTACGCTTTGATTGCCTCGCCGAGCTGCGGGTCTGGCACTCCGACGACGACGGCATCCCTGATCGCGGGGTGCTTCAGGAGAATTTCTTCGACCTCGCGGGGGTAGACGTTCTCGCCGCGCGACTTGATCATGTCCTTCTTCCGGTCCATCAAATGGAAGAACCCCCTCTCATCCTGACGGACCAGATCGCCGGTGTAGAGCCAGCCGTTTCGCAGCACGGCGTCCGTATCCGTGCGGTTGTTCCAGTAGCCGCTCATCACTTGCGGACCGCGCACCAGCAGCTCTCCGGTTTCCCCCACGGGAAGGTCCCGTTCGCCGGTTTCCTCGTCCACGATGCGCACCTCTGTATCGGGGAAGGGCAGCCCGATCGACTCGTCCGGCCGGTCTCCGTAGATGGGATTGCAATGCGTGACGGGGCCGGCTTCGGTCAGCCCGTAGCCTTCCGCGATTTTCACGCCGGTCGCCCGCTCGAACCGGTTCCGCACGTCGGCATGAAGGGGGCCCGCCCCGCTCAGGCAGACCCTTAGCGACCGAAGGTCGTACCGATCGAGCCCGGGGAACTCGTTGATCGCCATGAACATCGCCGGGATGCCCGACAAGATAGTGACCCGGTACCTGTGAATAGTCCGGAGGACCTCGACGGTCTGAAATCGCGGGAGCAGGATCACTGCCGATCCGGTCATCATCGCGATGTGCTGGCAGGTGCTGAGGCCGTAGACGTGAAAAAACGGAACCACGCCGAGGAAGACCTCATACCCTTCCCGGAAGTCCGGCACCCAATAGCGGCCTTGCAAGGCATTGGCCACGACGTTGCGATGGCTGAGCATGACGCCCTTCGCAACGCCGGTCGTGCCGCCGGTGTACTGCAGCAGGGCCAGGTCGTCCGGCCGCGGGACCGGCAGCGGAACAGGACCCTCGTCCGGCGCCGCCTTCACCAGCGTGAGGAAGTCGAATACCTGATGTTGTGTCTCGATGTGGACCCGATGTCCGTCCAGGCGGGCCTTCACGTCGTACCACAGCCGCTTCCCCAGCGGCAGAAAATCCCGGATGCTGGTCACGAGGATGCGCTTGAGCGGCGTCCGGTCTTTCACCGCCGCCACGCGCGGATACAGCCGATCCAGCACGAGGATCGTCTCGCTGCCCGAATCAGCCAACTGGGCTTCGATCTCCCGGCTGACATACATCGGGTTGATCTGGACGACGATCGCGCCGGCCTTCAGCGCGCCGTAGTAGCCGATGACCGCCTGCGGGACGTTGGGCAGCATGAGCGCGACCCGGTCGCCCGGGCGAACCCCGAGGGCACGCAGGGCGAAAGCAAAACGGGTGGTCAGGACGTCCAGTTCGCGGAAAGAGAGGCGGGCGCCGTAGAAAATCAGGGCCGTGTGCTGCGGGAACCGTGTGACCGAGCGACGCAAGAGGTCCGGCAGCGTCCAATCGGGATAGGCAAATGTAAAGGGGACGCCGGGATCATACCAGCGGTGCCACGGGGCAGGAACGAACAGGACCGATTGACTTGCGACCAGCCTTTGCATTGCTCACACCCCCGCGTGTCTCACTTCAGGGGATGGTATGCTCGCTGGTTTCATCATATCGCCTGCCAGAACGAAAAACCATGCGCCGAGGCTGGGACTGATAGGCGTGTGGTGGCATCAGCGCGTGGACCTGCGTGGCGTGCCCGCCTGGTCTGGTAAACCTACGTGCCTTCAATGATGCTTCGTGAAAAAGTCACAATTGTCAGATTTATACAACAAACACGGCTGGAGAAGTCATTTTACAGTCAATAAAATCAATATCTTACGATGGAATGCCGGTTGCGAAACTTGGCACGAGCGTTGCTGTAGATAAGGTGACTTTTCATCGGGGATTTATGCGTCCGCAGCACACGTTAGGACAAACGATCAGTTGCCAGGGAGTCGGCCTCCACACGGGCCACCCGGTCACCTTGACCCTGCGCCCCGCGGCGCCGGATACGGGGCTGGTGTTCGTCCGGCACGGGGCAGGCAAGTCCGTGTCGGTGAAGGCCTCCGTCTGCAACCTCATCCCGACTGAACTCTGCACCGCCATCAGCGTGAATGGGACCTCGATCAAGACCATCGAGCACGTCCTCTCGGCGCTGGTCGGCCTGGAAGTGGACAATGCCTACGTGGAAGTGGACGCCCCGGAAGTGCCGGTCATGGACGGCAGCGCGGCGCCCTTCGTCCGGCTGATCAAGGCGGCGGGGATCGTCCCGCAGGGCCGTCGGCAGCCGTTCCTGAAGATCACGAAGCCGATCGAAGTGTCGGATCGCGGCCGGCGCGTGCGGATCGAGCCGGCGGCGGATTCGCAGATCACCTACACGATTCACTACAACCATCCGTTGATCCAGACGCAGACCTACACGTTCGACTGGTCGGCCTCGGCGTTCGAGCGGGAAATTGCCGATGCCCGCACCTTCGGCTTCCTCCACGAAGTCGAGATGCTCTGGGCCAAGGGCCTGGCGAAGGGCGGCACGCTCGACAACACCGTGGTGCTGTCGGAGCAGGGCGTGCTGAACGAGTCCGGCCTGCGGTTCCAGGACGAATTCGTCCGTCACAAGGTTCTCGATCTGATCGGCGACATGGCGCTGCTGGGCTTGCCGGTGATCGGGCACCTCATGGCCGATCGCTCCGGTCACGCGCTCCACACGAAACTGGTCGAAACCATTCTCCGCCAGCCGGAATGCTGGGTGTTGGTCCAATCCGATCAGGCCGTGGCTGGCGCCGGCCAAGCGAAGCCCCTTGCTACCGCCTATGGGCATGCGCCCGCGATGGCAGCCTCTCCCGCCTTCTAACGGGCGCTGAAAAAGACCTCCAGCTTCGTTCTCGCATCGCTCACAAGCTCAACGTACCGAAAAGAGTACGCCTCGCTTCTTCGCTCGCTGCGGCCTTGCTGGGCGGTCTTTTTGAGCGCCCTTGCGGAAACACTTCATCCAGGTCATGGTCCTCTGTTCCTTCGCACGTCCCCTGTGCTACAGTGACAGCGTTACGCCACTCGATTCATTTCCAAGGAGGAATCGCCATGAACGTGGTCAGCACATTCGCGCTCGTCGCAGGGCTGCTGCTCGCCGCCGGCTGCGGCGGACATCATGGTGAGTATCGCCATGGAAGCGGCACGGGGCACGGGGCCGATCGGGGCGTCCAGGAGATGATGGCGGCGGTGGAGAAGGCGGTGCCGGATCCCGAGAAGGCCAAGCGCGTGCAGGCCGCGCTGACCGAGATCGTGGAGGAAGCCAAGCAGTCCTACAAACAGGGCCGCGAATACCATCAGAAACTCTACACGCTGAACGCCGACTACAACGCGACGCCGGAAGACTTCACGAAAATCCTCGACGAGCTGAACAACGGCCGGATGCGGACCGGCGCCAAGATCCTCGCGATCCGGTTCAAGATGAAGGAGATGCTTACGGCGGAAGAATGGAAGGCCATGAACGACAACCTCGCGGCTGCGCGGGCCAAGTACCGGCACGGCCATGAGGCGATGGAAGGGAAAGACGGGAAGAAGGATGAGTACTAATAGGTTGCTGCAATACCATCTCGACACCCCAGTTCACTGATCTGCAGGTGACCGCAGATGGAGCCAGCATGCTCCGCAGGATGGTCAAAAAGTCCGTCCAGCGAGGCCGCAGCGAGCGAGGGACCGAGGCATACTTTTTTCGGTATGTTGAGGTTCCGAGCGACGCGAGAACAAAGCTGGCGGGCTTTTTCAACATCCTGCCAAGGGTTATTTTAGCCAGCCGAGATCGGGCAGCGAGTTCAAGCAGAGCAGCGTGCCCGACGAGCCCTGAATCGTGAGCGCGGTCACGGAGGCGTGGCCGATCTGCATGTGGCGCATGGTCTGGAGGTCAGCCCCCAGATAATGCGCCACAATCGTTCTGACGACATCCGCGTGGGTGACGAGCACCGCAGACTTGGCGTCCGCCCCGCGCACCATCTGCTGAACCGACGCCACGGCGCGCCGCTGGACCTGGCCCAGCGTTTCCCCTCCGGGGGCGCGGGCCTCCTCGGGCAGGCGGTAATAATTGATCCGCGCCGGATCCCCGTCGAATTCATTCCAATAGCGTCCCTCCCATTCCCCCACTCCGATCTCGCTCAGGCCGGCCTCTTCGATCACGGGCACGTGCAGGGTTGATGCAAGAATGTCCGCCGTCTGCCGCGCCCGCGCGATCGGGCTGGAATAGAGCAAGGGAGCAGGCAGAGCCGTCAACTGGAGCGCCAGCCGCGCGGCCTGGACGATGCCGTTCTGATTCAGCGGCACCGGTCTGGCGCCCATGATCTGGCCGCTGCGGTTCCAGTCGGTTTCTCCGTGCCTGACAAGCAAGATCGTGGACATGACTCGTTGTTCAGGGCTGTGGCGGCGGGGCCGCCTTCGCGGTCAGCGGGACCTTGGTCCAGGTGGCGGCGCCGTCGATCGAGCGATAGAGGCCGCTGCCGTTCGTGCCCGCATAGAGGAGCTGCGGATCGCGTTGGCTCATGACGAGGGTCCGGATGTTCAAGGTTTCCAGACCCTGGTTCATGGCCTGCCAGGTCTGCCCGCCGTCCGCGCTCTTCTGCACGCCGGCGCGGCCACCCACATAGAGGACGGCGTGTTGCGTCGGATGGACCGCCAGGCTGCTGATGAACTGATCGGGCAGGGACTGTCCGATGCGCGTCCACGAGTCGGCCTGGTTTGTGGTTTTGAAGAGGCCGTTCGTCGTGCCGGCGTAGACGATGTTCGAATCCAGGGGATCTGTCACGAGCGTGTTGACGCCCAATGCGAGCGAAGCCTCCAGGATTTCCTCGGGGATCAGGCCGGCGTTGACCTTCTGCCAGGAGGCCGCGCCGTCGCGGCTGCGGTAGGCGCCGCCGGTCGTGCCGGCGTAGAGCAGGCGCGGGTCGCGCGGGTCCATCGCCAGCGTGACGACGATGTGGACCTCCTTCATGCCCGCCATCTGCTCGTCCCAACTGCGCCCGCCGTCGGTCGTGCGGAACACGCCCACCGTTGTGGCGAGATAGATGGTTTCGTTCCGGGCCGGGTGAAACACGAATTGGTTGACGTAGGAGACGTGTTCCTTCAGCCCGACGTTGTGGGGGAGCCAGTGCTGGCCTCCGTCCGGGCTCTTGTAGACGGCGTCGCCCATCGTGCCGGCATAGATGGTCGCGGGGAGCTGCGGATCAACGGCCACGGTCGTCACCCGTCTGGCGCTGAACACGGGAAACTTCTCCCAGGTCTGCCCGCCGTCGCGCGTCTTGTAGACTGCGTCGTTCGTGGCCGCGTAGATGATATTCGCGTTGGTCGGGTGCAGCGCAAGCGAGGCGATCGTGTCGCTCGACTCTCCGCAGGCCGGCAGGATCAGCAAGGCCAACCCCGAAACCAGCCTCAAAAATCCACGCATATGCATAAGCCCATGCGTACTCACAGCCGCTTTTTTATCGGTTTGGCGTAGCCGGTCAGCTCCACGTAGCCCTGGCCCGCGACAGGCGCGCCGCGCATCTGCCCGGTCGCTTCCGCAGCGCCTTCCCAATAGGTCACCTGCGTGCTGTGCGACGTCGTCAATTCCTGATCCGCCAGCAGCGGGCGCACCTCCAGCGTGAGAGCCAACAGGGGGATCGTCACCAGCCAGCGGCTGGGATAGAGCCCGCCGCTGGAGGGGCTCGACCAGCGGTCCAGCACGTCCACCTGCATGTCCGTGGCGGAGAGGTGTTTGGTCCGTCCGTCGGGGAAGATCGCGGTGCCGCTGGACACAGGCGAGATCGTCCCGTCCGTCCGGCGCAGGCGGTACAGCATGAGTTCGGTCCTGTCGGCCAGCTGAATGCTGAACCAGTCCCAGCCCACGAGATCCTCGCCGAGATCGCCGGAACCGAATTCGTGGTCCATCCAGCTGGTGCCCTGCACGGAGAGCTGCTCACCGTTGACGGTCAGCGTGCCTGACGTCGCGAGGCGCGGAAACGAATAGTAATGTGACGCCTGGGCCGGCGCGGGTCCCTTCCGGCTCACGCCGCCCTCGCCGTGCACGACCGGCTGCTTGTCGGGCGTCACGGTGAGATCCAGGGAAAATTCGTCGGTGGCGGCGAGCAGGCGATGGTGCTCGTGCGGCGATGACGAGGCTTCGGCGGCCCACCGGTCGATCCAGACGCGGAGGCGGCCTGCGTCGGCCCCGGCCTTGCCCAAGCCGGCCCGGCTGATTTTTTCACCATATCGGAAGCGTCCCCGGTCCAGATCGGACAAGGCCACATGGGCGAGATAGAGTTGGCGGATGGTCCACCGCGACGGATTGGCGCCGGTCCGCTCCGGCTCGATGCCGCGCCGGAAGAACGTGACTTGATAGCCAAACCGCCGTCCGCCGTCCGCCGTCAGATGGCCTGTGTAATACCACCACTCCGTGCGGAACTCGTCGTGCGTGCCGTGGTCGCGCGGGAAGCGGTAGTGGTAACCGGGTGCGGCGGGACGAAATCCGGAAGTCACCGCACGATCGGCCGGTTTTGCGTGAGGAATGACGGGAAGCGACAACGCGCCGATGACGACGAACAGAAGCCCTGCAAGTCGTCGCGGGAAGAATATGCTTGTCAAGATCGGCTTGTTCATGGGCGTCCGAGGAGACGCTCGAGCTTATAGCACGGTACTCATGAGCGTGCAATTCTCCTCTCCTGGAGCGGGTTTTCTCGTGGTCGAGGAAGGCGCGCGACGCTCCCGTTCGGTTGACAAGGCGCGAGAGCTTCGGCTATCGTGGGACATGCAAACGGAACCCGATCGCTCACGTCCGGATCAAGAGCCGGCGTTCCCGATTCCCGATCGCATCCCGATTTTTCCTCTCCCCAACGTCGTCTTTTTCCCGAAAACCTACCTGCCGTTGCACGTGTTCGAGCCGCGCTATCGCGCGATGGTGGCGGATGCGGCGGCACGCGGCCAGTGCATCGGCATGGCGCTCCTGAAGGACGGATGGGAGCAGGATTACGACGGCAATCCGCCGGTGTTCGAGGTGGGCTGCGTGGGCCGGATCGTGAGCCTGCAGCACCTCCCGGACGGACGCTACAACATTCTGCTGCAGGGGCTGCGTCGGTACGAAATCCGGGAACAGAACTACGACAAACCCTATCGCCAGGCCCGCATCGCGTTGAAGGCGGAGGAGAGCGACGTGGCGCTCGACGCTCCGGTCCGCGCCGATCTGCTGCGCGCCGTCGGCGACTATTTGCGGTCCTGCGAGGACGGCCCGCAATGGCGCGACCTGTTCCGGCTCGACATCCCCGACGAGATCCTGGTCAATCACCTCTCCGCCGGCCTGGAGTGCACGCCGCTCGAGAAACAATTCCTGCTCGAAGCCGAGAGCCTCCGGCAGCGGGCCCGCCGGTTGAACGACCTGATCCAGTTCATGCTGCACGAGCATGGTGAAATCAAAGGCTGGGGTTGAGCGGGAACCACGATGGGCCGGGCCGTGGCGATCGAAACCGTCAAGCTGCGCAAGACGTACGGCAGTCTCACCGCCATTGACGATCTCACCTTCCAGGTGGCGGCGGGCGAGGTGTTCGGGCTGCTGGGCCCCAACGGCGCCGGCAAGAGCACGACGCTCCGCATCCTGATCACGCTGCTGCGCCCCACCAGCGGGCAGGCCATCGTGCTCGGCCACGACGTCGCAAAAGAGCCCGACACGGTGCGACGGCTGATCGGCTACGTGCCCCAGGAGCGCGCGATCGACCGGTTTCTCACGGGCCGCGAGCATCTGCTGCTGCTGGCCGATCTCTACCACCTGCCGAAAGACGAAGCCCGCCGCCGCATTCCCGAACTGCTCAAGCTGGTGGATCTCGAAGACAGGGCCGATCTTCCCGCCAAGACCTACTCGGGCGGCATGAAGCGCAAGCTCGACATCGCCTGCGGCCTGCTGCCGAATCCCAAGGTCGTCTTTCTCGACGAGCCCACCCTGGGGCTGGACGTCCAGAGCCGGCTGCGCATCTGGGACTATGTGCGCCAGCTCAAGGCGCGTGGCATCACGATCGTGATGACGACGAACTATCTGGAGGAAGCGGACCAGCTCGGCGACCGGTTGGCGATCATCGACGGCGGCCGGATCAAGGCAATGGGCTCGCCGTCGGAGCTGAAAGCCGGGCTGGGCGGCGATATTGTGTCGCTCACCATCGGCGCGGCGGACGCGGGCCGCACGGACGCCTTGGCGGCGGCGCTGCGCGCCCTGCCCATGGTGCGGGCGGTCAATCCCAAGCCAGCCGGCTTGGACATTCGCGTCGAATCGTCGGAGAAGGCCCTGCCCGCCGTGCTGGAAGCGTCCAACCGCGTCGGATGCCGGCTCGAATTGGTGGACTACCACCGGCCACGGCTGGACGACGTGTTCGTGGCGCACACGGGGCACGCGATCCGCAGTGAGTTTCCTGAGGCCGAGGAATAAATGGTTTATGGTTCATGGTGAAGGGTTGATGAGTTCTCGAAAAATTTCATTAACCATTATCCATCAACCATCATCCATGAGAGAGTTGCCATGAACGAATATCTTCAAGAAGTCCGTGCCCTGACGATGCGGTGGGTCCGCCGGCTGAGCCGCGAGAAGTTCAGCATGCTGTTCACGCTCGTGCAGCCGATGCTGTTCTGGCTGATCTTCTTCGGCAACCTGTTCCAGCGCGCCGCCGACGCGCAGGTGACCCAGGCTCCCAACTACATCAGCTTTCTCGCCGCCGGCGTGGTGGTGATGACGGTGCTCAACAACGGCCTGGCCGGCGGGGTAGATCTGCTCTTCGACAAGGAGAACGGCTTTCTGGAGCGGCTCATGTCCACGCCGATCAACCGGACGTCGGTCGTGCTGAGCCGGTTTCTCTTCGTGACGACGATCACGTGTTTGCAAGTATTGGTGATTCTCGGCGTGGCTTGGTTCTTCGGCGTGGAAGCGGCGACCGGGCTGCCGGGCATCGCGGTGATTCTGCTCATCAGCATGCTCTTCGGCGTGGGGCTGACGGCCATCTCGATGGCGCTGGCCTTTTCCGTCAAGAGCCACGGCGATTTTTTCTCGGTGCTGGGGTTTTTGTCGCTGCCGATGATCTTCTTGAGCTCCGCGCTCGTGCCGCTGCAGGCCATGCCCGCGTGGATGAGTGTTCTGGCGAAGTTCAATCCCATGACCTGGGCCATTGACGCGGTCCGGCCGCTGATCCTCTCCGGCTGGGCCGAGGCCTTGCCGAAAGTGGGCATGGTCGTGATGATCATGCTCGTGTTCGACGCCGTCTGCTTGTACGGCAGCGCGCGAGCATTCCGCCGGGCGATGGGGTAGGGGATAAGTGATGCCGCCTGCTGGTGAAGGACAAATCAAAGCGCTGATCAAGCTGCTCTCCGACGAAAACGATCGGGTCGCCAAGACGATCGAGGAGAAGCTCGTCGAGATCGGCGATCCGGCCATCCCCCTCCTGCTGGAAGCGGAGATCGAACAGCCGGAAACGGCGCAGCGGATCGAAGGCGTCCTCGACGAGATTCGCGGCGGCCGGCTCGAAGAGGAGCTGCGGCTGTTGATCGAAGGGCCCGACGATCAGCTCGATCTGGAACGGGGCGTCTTCCTCCTCGCCCGGTACGCCTATCCCGGGCTGGACGTCGAATCCTACACGCGCAAGCTCGATGCGATGGCCGGGGAAGTGCTGGACCGGATGGGCACGCGGGTGTCGGGGGAGGAAACGGTCAAGACGCTCGGCCGCTACCTCTTCACCGAGCAGGGCTTCCGCGGCAACACCAAGAACTACTACGAGCCGGACAACAGCTACCTGAACCGCGTCATCGACCGCCGCACCGGCATTCCGATCAGCCTCTCGGTCTTTTATCTCCTGATCGGCAAGCGCCTCAGCCTGCCGGTCTTCGGCATCGGCATGCCCGGCCATTTCCTGGTCAAGTTTGAAGCCGAGCGGTACAGGATTTTCGTGGATTGCTTCAACGCCGGCGCGCTGCTGACCGAAAAGGACTGCCAGCGGTTTCTGCTCCAGGCCGGCTACGGCTATGAAGACAAGTACCTCCAGCACAGCCCCACCCGCGCCATCCTGATCCGCATGCTCAAGAACCTCGTCGCCGTCTACGACAAGATGAACGAGCACGTCAAGCGCGACCGCCTCACGCGGTTCATGGGGATCCTGGGCGAGAGCAAATCGGAAGAGCACTGACGACACGACCTAGACGGCGATCGTCAGCCGATCCTTTCCTTTGATGATCCGTCCTTTGAAGTGCCGGGCTGCCTGCCGTTTCACGTCGTAGCGTTCCGCGATCGGATAAAAATGTGACAGGATCAGCCGCCTGACACCGGCTTCCTGCGCCACGCGTCCGCAGTCGCCCGCATGCAGGTGATTGGGGCCAGGCTTATTGGCGGGGAACGAGCAATCCAGCACGGCCACGTCGGCCTTCCGGCACAATTGAATAAGGCTCTTGCAGTACATCGAATCTCCGGAATAGGCCAGCACCTTCCTCCCATATTCGATGCGATAGCCCAGACAATGGAGCCGCTTGCTGTGCTCGACTGTGCGGGCCGTGATGCGGGTCTTGCCGATCGCGAACGTCTGGTCCTTGACCTCCCGAATCGTCGTCTTGAACCGGGCGGCGCTGAAGCCGGGAAAGTTCCTAAGCATGATGCCGAAGAGCTTTTTGGTCCCGCGCGGGCCGATGATTGTGAGACCGGGCCGTTTCCCGATGAACTTCGAGTAGAACACCGCGTCGAAGAAGAAATGCACGAAATCGGCAAAGTGGTCGGCGTGGAAGTGGGAAAAGAGAATGTGGCGAATCTTGTGCCGGTCGACGCCGAGTTTCATCAGATTCTTGAGCGTGCGTGGACCGAAGTCGAACAGGAGCAATTGATCGGTCTTGACGAGATAGCCGGCCGCGGCGCGGGTGGGGTGGACATTCGTGCCGGAACCGAGGATCGTCAGCGTCATGGGCATGGGAGTCAGACTTTCCGGTACCGGAAGCAGGTGACGGTGTGGTCGTTGACCATGCCGACCGCCTGCATGAAGGCGTAGCAGATGGTGGAGCCGACGAAAGTAAGTCCGCGCTTCTTCAAATCCTTGCTCATGGCGTCTGATTCGGCGGTCCGGGCGGGAATTTGTCTCAGCGATCGCCAGGCGTTTCTTTTGGGGTTACCGCCCACGAATTGCCAGATGTACCGGTTGAAGCTTCCGAATTCCCGTTGAATGGCGAGGAAGGCCCTGGCGTTTTGGATCGTGGCCTTGATCTTCAGCCGATTGCGAATAATGCCGGGGTTGGCAAGTAACTGCTTTGCCTTATTGCGGGTGTACCGGGAGATCTTTCCGGCATCGAAGTTATCGAACGCTTTTCGGTAGGCCGGGCGTTTTTTCAGGACGGTCTCCCAGCTCAAGCCCGCTTGCGCCCCTTCAAGAATGAGAAATTCAAACAGCCTCCGGTCATTGTGGACCGGCACGCCCCATTCTGTGTCGTGATAGCGGATCATCAGATCGCTGACGGCCCACTCGCAACGGCGCTTGCCAGAAGTAGGCATCGTCAGGCGAGCTTCGACTTCTGACCCCAGCGTCCGGTGAAGACAAACTCGCCGATCGGCTTTCTGGTCCGCGGGGCTATTTCACGCTGGCGCAGCTTGTCCGGGAGTTGCTCCGGGGTTCCGGGATAGCCCAGCGCGATGCCCGTCACCGGTTCGTGCGACTCGGGGATCTGATACAGCTCGCGGATCTTGTCCGGCAGGATGCCGGCCATTTGGTGCACGAAGAGTCCCAATGCGGTCGCCTGCACGGACAGGTCGGCGACGGCCTGGCCGACGTCGTACCAGGCGTGGGCATTAGGATCCTTGTCACGGTCGAGCTTGCCGGCCACCGAGACCATCAGCACCGGCGCCTGTTTGGCCCAGATCTGGTTGCCTTCCACCAGACACCCCAGCATGCGGCTAAACTCCTGCGGATCGTCCCTGGTCGCCACGAGGAAGCTCCAGGGTTGCTCATTGGCGCTGGAAGGGGCCCAACGGGCCGCCTCCCAGAGGCTCCGCAGCACGTCCGGCGCGACGAGCCGGTCTGCAAAGGCGCGGGGGCTCCAGCGGCGCGCAAGCAGGTCATGAATCGGATGCTGGGCATCTGCCGGTTTTTCCATTTATCGTCCCTCCTGGAAACTGTCGCGGATGCGGAGCAGCAGCGTCCGCACCTGCTCGACGTCTTTCTGGCTCAAGGCCCGTTCGAAGAACGGGCGGATGTGCGCGATATGGGCGGCGAAGACTTTCCGAAACAGGGCCTCGCCCTTCTCCGTCAATTTGATCTTGGTGCAGCGGCGGTCGCCGGCGACGGCTTCCCGCTTGATGAGCCCCTTCGCGACCAGCCGGTCCAGCACGCCGGTCAGCGTGCCCTTCGTCACCAGCGTGGCGTTGGAGAGCTCGGCGCAGGTCATGCCGTCCGTGTCGCCCAGGGTGGCGATGACGTCGAACTGCGACGGCGTCAGCTTCAGCGACTTGATATGCCGGCTGTCCTCCCGCCAGAAGGCCAGGTAGGCTTCGACCAGAGGCCGGAGCACCTTGAGATAGGGATCGTCTTTGAGATGGGGCAGCTCCATAGATGCATGATAGTCCTAGTTAGAATGAACTGTCAATGTGGGGCCGGTATGGTTAATGGTTTATGGTCAATGGGTGATGGCGGAGGGCAGATGAAGCTTCGTGACGAGCATTCAAGTTTTCATTAACCATCAGCCATCAACCATTATCCATCGTCTTCATTGACGCGACTCCGTAGCTGCTCCTAAGATGGTGCGCTATGATCCGTAACATTCAACGAGGTCAGGTCAATCCGACGGTCGCGCTGCTGCTCGTCGGTTTCGTCGTCGCCTGTGTCTGGATCTGGAAGCGCCTCTCTCCGGAAATGCAGGATCTGATCGTCGAGCAGGCGGTCCCGCTGGCGGCGCTGGCGGCGGTGGTCCTGGCTTGCGTCTGGACGGTGGTCCGCAAGGTGCGCCGCCGAAAACGTATCCGACAGGAGCGAGCGAAGCTGCTGGCCAGGTTTCAACAGGCGACCTCGCCGGAGAAGCGCTTTGATCTGGCCTGCGCACTGGTCGAGTTGAACGAGTACCGCCCGGATGGGCTGGAAACGGTGGAGAAGGATTTTCTGGAGATCTTCAGCCGGACGCTGAAGACGGCCGTGGGCGACAAGCAACATCGGACGCGCGGCATGGCTGCCAGCTATCTCAGCGTGGTGCGGGATCCCGCTGTCGTGCCCATTCTGATGCAGGTGCTCGACGACGACCATTGGTGGGTGCGGTCGCAGGCGGCCTTGGGGTTGGGGCGGATGAGGGCGAAAGAAGCCAGGGCGAAGCTGGAACACATGGCGACGGAGGATTGGGACCAGACGGTGAGAAGCAGGTGTCGGGAAGCGCTAGAGAGAATGGAGTAACAGCCTGGCAAGGGGAGCGAGCTTTGGCGGCCCGGTCTCCCTTCTGTGCTCGCGCAACGCGCGGCCTCGGAAGGCCCTCGTTGGACGCGCGCAGTTGAAGGGAGACCGGGCCGCCGCTCGCAGGGACGATTACCTCCCACTAAAAATAAACACGAAAGGCGACGGGCTTGGAAGCGGCCTGTCGCCTTTGAGTTTTTTATTTAGGTGAGGGCTGCGGGTGGGGTGGTATGCCCCTGAGCGGAATTCGCCGAAGGAACGGGGTGCCCATCGAGACTTTGCCGGATGGGAAAGCTGGAACTGACCAAGGCACCGCGGTCAGCGACCGCGGCCGCGGGAATTCCAGAAGGCTTCCGCCCGGCAAAGTCCGAAAGGGCCGTTCCGGGAGGCGTTGGAGCGAAGGGGCATGCTACCCCGCTTTCTTACTTCGTGATCTGATCGAGCGTGGTGCGGTCGTGGGGGGTAAGCCGGTAGCCCTTGTCGAACAGCGTCCCCATGCTGGTCATGAGCCGTTCGAGGCCGCCGGCCCTGCGGAGGGAATCGAATGTTCCGGTCAGGGCCGTCAAATGGATGGAATCCGGACGGCTCTTGTCGTAAGTCAGCTCGAACGATTCCAGCACGTCCTGCAGCTCCGCGGCGTTGTAACGCCCGTCGTCGTTGCGGTCGCCTACCAGCGCGAATTGGTAAAACGTCAGGCTCAACGACAGGGCGGACTGGGTCGAGCTGAAATCCTCCCGCGCAGCGTTCAGCCCCCCCGGATAGCGGACAAGACAGTCTGATGTCTGAACAGCCGGGTAGACGTCCGGTCGCCGGCTTGAAAAGACGATCCCCTCGGCCTTCGGCTGACCTGGTTTTTTCTGTTGCTTGTAGAACCACTCGGTGCAGGTCTGCGCGTCGTGGAAACTTTGCTTGTCCCGTTGGATTTGCCGTTCGATGTGCCCCGTGAATGCCGTGAAGACGTTCACGGATTGAGCCGCGACGGGAGAGAGCCCTGACAGCCACAGGATGCCGAACCATGCTACGATGAGCGCGCTTGCCCGTTTGGGTGACATGGCGGACACAGTATAGCACCGGACGACAGACATGCCTACGAGCGTCGAACAAACGTTGCCGTACCTGACCCATGCCCTGCCCGGCATCGGGGGCGCGGTACGGACCATCCCGGAGGATTTCCGCGTCGAGGAGAAACCGCTCTACCTGCCTTGCGGGCAGGGGGAGCACCTCTATCTGTCCATCACCAAGCGCGGGCTCTCGACGCCGCAGCTCGTGTCGAGACTCTCTTCCACACTGGGCGTGAAGGCCCACGCCATCGGCGTGGCCGGCCTGAAAGACGCCCGCGCGGTGACGACCCAGATGGTGTCGCTGCAGCATGTCAAACCGGAAGCGGTCAGCCGGCTTGTCCCGAACGAACAGATCCTCTCTATTGCCATCCTGGGCTTCCATCGGAATCGCCTCAGACCCGGGCACCATGCCGGCAATACGTTTCGGCTGGTCATCCGAAACGTCGAGCCGGCCGCGTCGGCAGTAGTGCCCTTGATCATGGACGAGTTGACCAAGCGGGGCGTACCCAACTATTTCGGGCCGCAGCGGCAGGGACGCGAGGGCGCCAACTACGAAGTGGGCGCCGCGCTGCTGTACGACGAAAAGCGGCGCGCCAAGATGCCCCGCTCCAAGCGCATCTGGTATCTCAATGCCTATCAGTCCATTCTGTTCAATCGCATCCTGACGAAGCGGATCGACCGGATCGACCGGATGCTGGTCGGGGACTGGGCGATGAAGCACGTCAACGGCGCCTGCTTTCAGGTGGAAGATGCGGCAGTGGAGCAGAAGCGGGCCGATGCCTTCGAGATCAGCCCGACCGGTGTCTTATTCGGCTCGCGGGCGTCCTGGGCGTCCGGCGAGCCGGGCGAGATCGAGAAGGCGGTGGCGGCCGAGTTCGACGCGACACCCGAATCGTTGCAAGAGGCCGGGAAAGCCTGCGGGTTTCGCGGCGAGCGCCGCGCCCTGCGCGTGAAGCTGGAGAACCCGGACTGGTCGCTTCAGGGCAATGTATTGACGATCTCCTTCACCCTGCCGCCCGGAGGCTACGCCACGAACGTTTTGAGAGAATTAATGAAACCAGAAGTGGATGGGCGCTCCCGCTGCACTCAGTAGCCTCGTGCTACAATAAATCACGGCAGTGTTCTCCCTCTCTGTTCCGGGGGCAACATCATGGCCACCGCGCAGGAAACGGTCGTCCTCCAGGGCCACATCATCGATTCGCTGATCCTTGCCAAGGTCCTGGATACGATCCACATGATGGGCGGCACCTACGATGTCCGCGAGATGAAGGTCGGCGCTTCGCGCAAGGAACCGTCGCACACCAGGATTGCCGTCCGTGCCCCCTCCGTGAAGCTGCTCGACGAAATTCTGGCCGCGATCCAGCCGCACGGCGCCATGGCCGAGCGGGAGTCGGATTGCGCCGTCGAGCCGGCGCCGGCCGACGGCATTCTCCCTGAGCATTTCTACGCCACCACGCATCTGCCGACGCAGGTGCGGCTCGACGGCCGGTGGGTGGACGTGGAGGGAATCGAGATGGATGTTGTGATTGTGGTGGATAAGGCTCGTGCGGCGGCAAAGGCCGTGCCGATGCACGAAGTGAGACAGGGCGACCGGATCGTCGTGGGACGTAGCGGCGTGCGCGTGGTGCCGCTGGAACGGCCGAAGGAACGGGACGTCTTCGGCTTCATGGAAGCGCAGGTCTCGTCGGAACGGCCGCATGGGCACATCTTGGCGGACATCGCGCGGCGCATGCGCGCCCTGCGGGACGGTTCGGACCGCGGCAAAGTGCTGCTGGCCGGCGGTCCGGCCATCGTCCATGCCGGCGGCCGCGAGGCGCTGGCATGGCTGATCGACCAGGGGTTCATCCAGATCCTCTTTGCCGGCAATGCGCTCGCCGCGCACGATATGGAAGCGGATCTTTACGGCACGTCCCTGGGCTACGGCCTCTCGGCCGGCCGCGCCGTGCCGCATGGCCACGAGCATCATCTGCGCACGATCAACCGGATCCGTGCGATCGGCAGCATCGAGCGGGCGGTGAAGTCCGGCGTCGTCAAAGATGGCATCATGGCCGCCTGTGTGAGGCGGAACGTGACGGTGGTGTTGACCGGCTCCATCCGGGACGACGGCCCGCTTCCCGGTGTCATCACCGACACGCTGGCCGCGCAGACTGCCATGCGGGCGGCGCTCCCCGGCGTGGGGCTGGCGTTGCTGGTGGCGTCCACGCTGCTGTCGATCGCGACCGGCAATCTTCTGCCGGCGACGGTGCCGACCGTCTGCGTGGACGTCAATCCCTCCGTGCCGACCAAGCTGGCCGACCGGGGCAGCTTTCAGGCGGTCGGCCTCGTCATGGACGCCGCGTCGTTTCTGCGCGAGCTCGCGCGTGAATCAGGCTGGAAGGGATGAGGAATGAGCCGCCTGCTGGTCTGTCCCCCGGACTACTTCGCTGTTGAGTACGAGATCAATCCGTGGATGCGCCTGTCGAACCGGGTCGACCGGGAACGAGCCCGGGCGCAATGGCACGGGCTGATGAACACGCTGGAGGAGCAGGCCGGCGCGTTCCTCGAACGCATGCCGCCTGCGCCGGGTCTCCCCGATATGGTGTTTACCGCCAATGCCGGCGTCGTGATGGGCCGCTGCGCGGTCCCGAGCCGGTTCCGGCACCCGGAGCGTCAGAAGGAGGAGCCGCATTTTGAACGCTGGTTCCGCGAGCACGGATACGACGTGACGGTCCTGGAGCGGGACCTCTATTTCGAAGGGGCGGGCGATCTGCTCGGGTTTCCGGATGCCTGGTTCGGCGGCTATCGCCAGCGGTCGGACATCCGCGCCTACGGGCGCCTGAGCGAAATCTTCGGCCGGGAGATCGTTCCGGTCGAACTCGTGGACAGCCGCTTCTACCACCTGGATACCTGTTTCTGCCCGCTGAACGGCGGCGAGCTACTCTATTACCCGCCAGCCTTCGATGTTTATGCGCAGGCCGTGATCGCCGATCGGATTCCGGAACGCCGGCGCCTGGTCGTGCCGGAGGCCGATGCCCTGCGGTTCGCCTGCAACGCCGTCTGCGTCGGGAAACACGTCGTGCTGCCGGACGGCTGCGCGGAGACCGCCCGGCTCCTCGAGGCGCGCGGCTATGAGCCCCATCCTGTCCCGCTGGACGAGTTCATGAAGGCGGGAGGGGCGGCCAAATGCCTGACGCTCACCCTCGACTAGCCAGTAGCGAACAGCTAATAGCCAACAGTTCCGGAGAGAAGTGTTGCGCGGAAGCTCCGAGCTATTCGCTATGTGCTGTGGCTATTTGCTTTTCTTCCGGAGCAGCCACGACAAATACAGTCCCGCCGTGCCGATGGTCGTCAGCTCGATGGTCATGATGAGCCGGCTGACAATGGCGTCCGGTTCGGGTGGGCTCCAATAGAAATGGAAACCCAGGAATTCAGGCGGCTGGACCGGCGGCGTTTCCCATGGCGGGAACAGGAGCGCGAGGGCCAGCGCCCCGACCATGACATACAGTGCCGTGATGTTCATCTCTTCCATCTCGGAGCCGCCAGCCGGCGTCGCCTGTGGGGATGAGGGGGGAAGCTGCGGCCGCCCGCATCGCGTGCAGTAACGGTGCTCGTCGGCGAGGTCCTGGCCGCAGGCAGTGCAGGTTTTCATGGCGGGGATTGTCCCACAAGGAAGACCGAGGTTCCAGCGTGGTTTCATTGACACCGGAGACATGGGGATCGCATAATCCGGTCTAGGTAGTAGAAGGGATATTGTCGAGAGGACCGACGTGGCTCCCAAGAAGAACGATGGCACGTACGAGCAGACCCTGACGATGCGGGTCGGGCCGGAGGGGCAAAAGGCCGCCGTGATCGGCGCGGGCGCCTGGGGCACGGCGCTGGCCAACCTGCTCGCCACCAAGGGCATGCCGGTGCGGATCTGGGCCTACGAGCGGGAAGTTGTGGAGGATATCCGCAGCAAGCGCGAAAACACCGCGTTTCTTCCCGGCATCAAGCTCCACCAGAACATCACGCCGACCGGCGCGCTGGCCGACGCCATCCACCAGGCGACCTTGATCATCTTTGCCGTGCCCTCGCATGCGGCCCGCACGGTCCTGAGCCAGCTCACCGTGCTGTTGTCCATCCCGGTCGCCTTCGTCAGCGCTACGAAGGGGATCGAGGAAGACACGCAGTTGTTGATGACGGACGTGATGCAGGAATTGCTGCTGCCGATGACGCACCGGGGAATGCTGGTGCTCTCCGGTCCGAGCTTTGCCCAGGAAGTCAGCAAAGGCCTCCCGACCGCCGTGACCCTGGCCGGCCAGGACCCACTGCTGGTCAAGCGCGTGCAGGGGTTGCTCATGACGCCGACCTTCCGCGTCTATGCATCGGCGGACGTGGTCGGCGTGCAGCTCGGCGGGGCGCTGAAGAACGTTATCGCGATTGCCGCCGGCGTGGTGGACGGTCTCAAGCTCGGCCACGATGCGCGGGCCGCCTTGATCACGCGCGGGCTGGCGGAAATGGTCCGCCTGGGGACCGCCATGAAAGCGGACCCGCGCACGTTCTACGGCCTGTCAGGGCTCGGCGATCTGATTTTGACCTGCACCGGCGCGCTCAGCCGCAACTACGGCGTCGGCGTGAGACTGGCGCAGGGCGAAACGCTGGATGAGGTGCTCAAGGATACGCGCACGGTGGCCGAGGGCGTGCGGACCGCGCGGGCCGCCCTGGGCCTGGCCCAGAAACACAAAGTGGACATGCCGATCGTGCAGGAAGTCTGCCAGGTGTTGTTCGCGGGAAAACTCTCCCGGCAGTCGGTGATCGAGCTGATGGAGCGCGCGGCCAGGGACGAGGCGGATGGCGCCAAGGCATGACCCGCGAGCGGCTCGAGAAACTGCTGCGCGACCTGCAAGCCGGGCGCCTCTCCCGCTCCACCGCCCTTGATCGTCTCCGGACCCTTCCCTACGAAGATCTGGGATTCGCCTCTGTCGACCATCACCGTTCGCTCCGCCAGGGCTTTCCGGAAGTCATTTTCTGCGAGGGAAAGACGCGCGCGCAGGTCGTCGCGATCGCGCGCGGGCTGCTGAAGAAAGGCGGCCCCCTCCTGGCCACGCGCGTGACGGCCGACGTCGCGAAGGCGTTGAAGAAACTCGACCGGCGCGCGCAGTATCACGAGTTGGCGCGTACCGTCGTCGTCCAGCCGAAGAAGCCGCCGCTCACGGGAGATGTCCTGATCGTCACCGCCGGCACGGCGGACGTGCCGGTCGCGGAAGAAGCCCGGGTCACCGCCGAGGTCATGGGCAGCCGGGTGGAGACGCTCTACGATGTCGGCGTGGCGGGCATCCACCGGGTGCTCGACCGCCACGAGCGCATCCGCCGCGCCCGCGTCCTGGTCGTCGTGGCCGGCATGGACGGGGTGCTGCCCAGCGTGGTCGGCGGGCTGGTGGATCGGCCGGTCATTGCGGTGCCCACGAGTCGCGGCTATGGCGCCAGCTTCGGCGGCCTGGCGGCCCTGCTCACGATGTTGAATTCCTGCGCGGCCGGCGTCGGCGTGATGAACATCGACAACGGGTTCGGAGCCGGGGTGCTGGCGCACCGGATCAATCGGCTTGCTTGATGTCGATCACGCCCCGCTTCGGCCAGGACAGCATCAAGGTTCGCGGCCCCTTCTCACCCACCGTCAGCAGCTTCGCCCGCACTTCATAGGTATAGCGGCCGCCACCGACGACCTGCGCGCGTTGATCCGTCCCGTCCCACGTGAGCGTCACGCTGACGCGCGAGGCGCCGTTGGCTTGCGGCACGGTCACCGGCTGTCGACTTGTCAGGAACCGCATCGAGCGCTTGGAAGGCGAGCTGATCAGGGATGACACTTCGAGCAGAATGTCCCCGTCGAGGTAGGTGGGAAGGTCGACGTCGACGGAGAAATCCAGCGTTCCCTGTCCGGGCACGTACAGGCCGACCGACGTCGTCACCTGGATGATCCGGAGGTCCGGTTCGGGCGCGGGAGGCCGTTTGGCGGAGACGGCCGGCGTGCCGAAGAGCAGACCGGCCAGCACGAGACCGCCCGCAACGATGCGCACATGGCGAAAGGCCCGCATGGAAATCGGTCCGTGGATAACATAAGGCTTGCGGAGAGTCAACGCATAGACACCGCCACGGGACACGAGCCACGAGCCAAGAAGGTTCCCACCCCGCGTCTCGGGTCTCGCATCTCGAGGATCAGGCAAGGCCGATTGCCGTCGGGAGAGCCTTACGCTAAGATGGGCGCAGGATGAAGCATCTCCATTTCGACTGTTTCTCCGGCGTCAGCGGGGACATGATCCTCGGCGCGTTGGTGGATCTCGGTCTTCCGCTGGCCGAGCTGGTCCGCGGGCTGAAAGCCATGAACCTGGACGGCTACACGTTGCGCGCGAGGAGAGTCCGGCGGGGCGGCATGCCGGCGACCAAGGTGGAGGTGGCGATCCGGAGCGGCTTTCGCGCGCCGTTGCCGGTGCCGCGCATCCGGCGGATCATCGCCTCGAGCCGGCTGCCGGACCGCGTGAAGGAGCGGAGCCTGGAGGTCTTTTCGCGCCTCGCGCAGGCCGAAGCGCAGGCGCACCGGATGGCGGTGTCCCGCGTGCATTTTCACGAAGTCGGCGTGGTGGATTCGCTGGTGGACGTCGTCGGCGGCGTGCTGGGATGCCACCTGCTCGGGGCGGACCGTATCACGGCTTCGCCCGTCAATCTTGGATCCGGCACCATTGAGTGCGCGCACGGCACGTTGCCGGTGCCCGGCCCGGCAGTGGCGGCATTGGCCAAGGGGCTGCCCGTCTACAGCGCCGGCCCCTCGCGCGAGTTATCCACGCCGACCGGCGTGGCAGTGCTCGGTGTGCTGGCGGACGAGTTCGGGCCGTTGCCGTTGATGCGCGCGACCGCGATCGGCTACGGGGCCGGCGCTGCCGACCCGGCCGGATGGACGAATGCCTTGCGCGTCTTTGTCGGGGAGCCGGTGCCGGACGTCATGGCAGAAGCGGTACCGGCCTGCCGAAAGCGCGCCGACGGCCGGCGGGGCCGCGCGTGACCTTCTGGGTCTCATCGGGACTGTTCGTGGCGTCCATCGTGATCACGCTGGGCGCCTGCGCCCTGTTCACGAACGGCATCGAGTGGTTCGGCAGGCGCCGGAAGATTTCAGAAGGCGCGATCGGCAGCATCTTCGCCGCCGTCGGCACGACGTTGCCCGAAACCTCGATTCCTGTCGTCGCCATTTTCTTCGGGACGGGCCAGGAGCGGACCGAGGTCGGGCTTGGCGCGATTCTCGGCGCGCCCTTCATGCTCAGCACCCTGGTGCTGCCCGTCCTGGCCTTCCTGCTCCTCCTCTATGCGAGGCTGGGGAAACGGGATGCTGCTTTCAACGTGGATTATCGCGAGGTGCGGGTGGATCTGCTCTTCTTCCTGCTGGCGTACAGCCTGGCGGTGGGGTGCGCCGTCGCGGTGTCCCGGCCGCTGAACTATCTCGTGGCGGCGCTGCTGTTTGCGAGCTATCTCTATTATATGCGGCTCAAGTTTGCGGGGACGGCCGACGGGGAGTCGGAGCTGGAACCGCTGATCTTCGCGCCAAGACGGGCGGTGCCGACGTACGGCTTGATCGGGGTCCAGGCGATCGCCGGCCTGGTCGGCCTGGCGGTCGGCGCGCACCTGTTCGTGACGGCGGCACGGGGCATCGCGGAAAATCTGCACGTCTCCCCGCTGATCCTCTCGCTCCTGATCGCCCCGCTGGCGACGGAGCTGCCGGAAATGTCGAACAGCTTTCTCTGGCTCTACCGGAAGAAGGACACTTTGGCCGTCGGCAACGTCACCGGGGCGATGGTGTTTCAGGGCACGTTTCCCGTGTCCATCGGCCTGCTCGGGACGGACTGGAGCCTGACTTCCTCGGCGCTGGCCACGATGGGGCTGGCGTTGTCTGCGTCTGGGCTCTGCCTGCTGCAGCTGCTGTGGGGCGGCCATTGGCGGCCGTGGCTGGTTGGGGGAGGCATCGCGCTGTATCTCGGATACACGCTGTCGCTCTACCGGTATGGGTTCTGAACGATCGCATCATCAGGCCTCGACGACCGCGCTCCTAAAAGGCGGCGGCACGGCGCGCGCGCAGGACGTGCGGTTCGTCCTCTGGACCGTGCTGGTCCTGAACCTGCTTGTTGCCGGCGCCAAGCTATTGTACGGAGTCATGACGGGCTCGCTCAGCATGCAGGCCGACGGGTTCCATTCGCTGTTCGACGGCGTGTCCAACGTCGTCGGGCTGATCGGGCTCTGGGTGGCGTCGTTTCCGCCGGACGCGGACCATCCCTACGGACACAAGAAATACGAGACGCTGGCGGCGGCGGGCATCGGCGCCATGCTGGTGGGCACGTGCCTATACCTGCTCTGGAACAGCTATGAACACTGGCGGGAATCCATGCATCCATCCGTCACGGCGGCCAGCTTCGCGGTGATGGTGGGCACGATGGTGGTGAATTACGGCGTCATGCGGTGGGAGCGGCGCAGGGGGGAACAGTTGCGCAGCGAGATTCTCGTCGCGGACTCCCGCCATACGGGCAGCGATATCCTGACGTCGTTCTCCGTGCTGGCCGGGCTGGCAGCCGTGCGGATGGGCTTTCCGCTCATGGATCCCATCGTCGCGGTCGCGATCGCCGGCGTGATCGCCTACACCGGGGGGCAGGTGTTGTGGGAAACGTCGCGCTCGCTGACGGACATGGCCCGGCTCGACCCGGAGGCCGTGCGCCAGGCCGTGCTGGCGAACAAGGACGTGCTCGACTGCCATGAAATCCGGACGCGCGGGCTGCCGGACCATATCTTCGTGGATCTCTCCGTGCACGTGCGCCCGACCATGTCGCTGGCGGACGCGCATGCGGTGGCGCACCAGGTGGAAGACGCGTTGAAGCGACAGTTTGAAGGGGTCGCGGAAGTGATCGTGCATGTCGAACCGGACGACCAGTGCCATGCGAACGGGAAAGCGACGAACCGCGCCACGGTCTGACCGGCGGCCGCGGCTGGGCCTCACCATGGGGGATCCGGGGGAATTGAACCGGAGGTGATTGCCAACAGAGGTGACCGAAAGATGATTCTAGTTTTGGGGTTGTCAACGTTCTGAGAACCTTGATGAAACGCATGACTCAAAAGCCGATTCTTGGATTGACCATGGGCGATCCGGCCGGGATCGGCCCGGAAGTGATTGCGAAAGCCGTGGCGATGCCGCAGGTCCGCCGTCTCTGCCGGCCGCTCGTGATCGGCTCTCCGGCCGTCATGGAGCGGACGGTTCGGTCCTTGCGCCTGCCGTTGCGGGTGACCGCCGTGAGCGGGCATGGCGATGCCATCGGCCGGAATGCCGAGTTGCCGGTGCTGGATCCGCTGGCGCGCCCGCTCGGACGATTCCGCATGGGGGCCGTGAGCAGGCGCACCGGCGCTGCGTCGGCGGCCTACATCGTCAAGGCGGTCCGGCTGGCCCAGCTCGGCTGTCTCGACGCCATCGTCACGGGCCCCATCAATAAGGAAGCGATCAATCTGGCCGGGTACGACTATCCGGGCCATACGGAAATGCTGGCGGACCTGACCAACAGCCGCGAAGCCGGCATGATGATTCTGGGCGGCCCCTTGAAGATCATGTTCGTGACGACGCACGTGGCGCTCCGGAAGCTGCCGGCGTCCCTCTCGCCGGCCAAGATCGGGAAAGCGATCCGTCTCGCGCGCAAGGCCCTGCGGGACTATTTCGGGATCGCCAGGCCGCGCATCGGCGTCGCGGCGTTGAATCCGCACGCCGGCGAGCACGGCCTGTTCGGCAACGAGGAGCGCGCCGTCATTCTGCCAGCCTGCCGCCAGGCGCGGGCGAGGGGGATCGCAGCCACCGATCCGATGCCTGCCGATACGCTGTTCGGCAAGGCGGCGCGCGGGGCCTATGACGGCGTCGTGGCCATGTACCACGACCAGGGCCTCATTGCGCTCAAGCTGCTCGCGTTCGGCCGGTGCGTGAACCTGACGGTCGGCCTGCCGATCATCCGCACCTCGGTGGACCATGGGACGGCCTACGACATCGCCGGCAAGGGCGTGGCCGATCCCGGGAGCATGGTTGAGGCGATCACGCTGGCCGCGCGGCTGGCCCGGCTGCCGAGGCGGCCACGGGGGACCGTATGACGGAGAGCCACCGCACCGCGGCTCTGGACATGCTGCAACGGCAGCTGAACGAGCTCGACGCCGTTGAGAAAAAAACGGTCACGGAGAACCTGAACACGGTCGGAGGCACCGAGCAGGTCCACAAATGGAAGGCGCGCACCGTGCCGTTGATCGCGCAGCACCTCGGTCCCGCCGCCGCCAACTCTTTCGCCGACACGAAACCGGGTCCCTCGTTCACCAACGACATGTTCGAAGAATTTTCCGATGAAGTCGAGGTCTACCGTTCGGCGCTCCGCAAGCTGATGAAAGACGTTCCGTCGCCCGGGGCGAAGGGCGGTCCCGCCTGACATGGCGCTCGCTCCGCCCGCCAAGAAGCGGCTCAGCCAGCATTTTCTCATCGATCGGAACATCGTCCGGAAAATCGTGGCCGCCGCCGCGCTCCGATGCGAGGAAACGGTCCTGGAGATCGGGCCGGGACGCGGGATCCTGACCCGCGCGTTGAGCGCATCCGCGCGGCGCGTCGTCGCGATCGAGCTGGACCGCTCGCTGGGCCGGACGTTGGAGGACGCGCTGGTGGGATGCGGGAATGTGGAGATTCAGTTCGGCGACGCGCTGGCCTATCCCTACGGCACGCTGCCGCAGGGGACGGTCGTGGTCGCCAATCTGCCCTACGCGATCTCCACGCCGCTGCTGTTTCAATTGCTGGAGGCCCATGGCCGGATCGACCGGATGGTCCTGATGCTGCAGACCGAAGTGGCGAAGCGCCTCGCGGCCAAGCCCGGCACGAAGGACTACGGCATCCTCTCGGTCCTGACCCAGTACCGGACCGTGCCGTCCCTGGCGTTCCGCGTCTCCGCGAGCTGCTTCCGGCCCGCGCCGGCGGTGGGCTCGACGGTGGTCACGCTGGCGGTGCGGCCCGTGCCGGCGGTGGCCGTGACGGACGAGTCGCTGTTCGTCCGGACCGTGCGCGCGGCCTTCGCCCACCGCCGGAAAACCCTCGTCAATTCCCTCCGCGACGAAGGGTTTCCGCTTCAGCAGATTTTGCCGGCGCTGCAGGCTGCCGAGATCCCGCCGGCCCGCCGGGCGGAGGCGCTGGCGATCGAGCAATTCGCCGCGCTGGCCGATGCGCTCTCGCGAGGCTAGCCCCTTGCCCCGTACCCGTCCTAGTGTTACCATCGCGCGCATGGGTGGAGCCACCACGACGAAGCGCGGTGACACCCGCGGCCAGTCCAAACCCCCAACCCATCTGAAACACGAGGTAATCGGCGTTCTGCTGATTACCATGAGCCTGCTCACGCTCCTGAGCCTGGTGTCGTTCGTCCCGACCGACGCATCCTTGTTGGGGTCGTCGGCGCCGGGCAGCGTACCCTCCGGGCAGGCCCGCAACATGATCGGTTCGGTCGGCGCGACCCTGGCCTCGTTTCTCTTCGGGCTGGTTGGCGGCGGCGCCTATCTGCTATCGGCGCTCCTGGCCATGCTGGGCGCGCGCTGTTTCGTGGAGGGCGAGCTGGCCGTCACGCTCCGGAGCGCCGCCGGCTCGTTCGCCGCGCTGCTGTTTCTGAGCGGGCTGCTGCACCTGGAAGTCACGGCCATCCCGACGCTCTCCAGCGGGTTCGTTTCCCGCGGCATGGCGGGCGGGCGGGTCGGCCAGGCGGTGGCGGAGGGTTTGCGCGGGTACTTCGCCAGCACCGGCGCCCATATCATCGTGCTCGCCGGCCTGATCATCTCGCTGCTGCTGGCGACGCCCATGTCGCTGGCCGACATCGGCCGCCGGCTCTCCGGGTGGTGGATCTCGTCCGGCGAATTCGTGACGCTCCGCCTGCCGGCGTGGTGGGAACGGACTAAGGAAACCGTGTCGGCGCTGCTGCCCGAGCGGCCGGTCGACGAGAGCGCCAAGTTCAAGAAAGCCAAGCCGCGCCCGCTCAAGATCAATCGGCCCGAGCCGGTCGCCGCGCCGCCGGTCGCCACCCTGCCGATTGAGGAGAAGCCCGCCGTCGCGGAGCTGGCGCCGGCGCCCGAGGCAGAACCAATCCCGGCGGAGGCTGCGGCGGCGCCTCAGCCGGCTGAGACGGTGGTGAAGGAGCCGAGAAAACGGTCGAAGAAGGCCGAGGTAGTGATGGCCCGCGCGGCGGCGGAGGGCTACGTCCTGCCGGACCCGCTGGAACTGCTGAGCGATCCCTCCGGACCGATCGACCGGTTGACCGACGAACAGCTCAAGGCGCAATCGGAGGTGCTGACCAGGGCGCTGCTGAATTTCGGGGTCGAGGGCAAGGTCACGGAAGTGCATCCCGGTCCCGTCGTCACCATGTACGAGTTCGAGCCGGCCCCCGGCGTGAAGGTGGCGCGGATCGTGAATCTCGCAGACGATCTGGCCCTGGCCATGAAGGCGATCAGCATCCGCATCGTGGCGCCGCTGCCCGGCAAATCGGTCGTCGGGGTCGAATTGCCCAACCCGAGCCGCGAAACGGTGGCGCTGAAGGACGTGGTCACGAGCGAGGCCTTCGCGAAGTCCCGCTCGAAGCTGCGGCTGGCGCTGGGCAAGGATATTTTCGGAAAGCCGGTGGCGGCCGATCTCAAGACGATGCCGCATTTGCTGGTGGCCGGCGCGACCGGCGCGGGCAAGAGCGTGGCGCTCAACACCATGCTGATGAGCCTGCTGTTCACCGCCAAGCCCGATGAGGTCAAGTTTCTGCTCGTGGACCCGAAGATGCTCGAGTTCAAATCCTACGACGGCCTGCCGCATCTCTTGCGGCCGGTGATCACGGACGCCAAGTCGGCGGCGCGCGGCCTGGGATGGGTGGTGCAGGAAATGGAACGCCGCTACAAGCTGCTGGCGGAGGCGGGCGTCCGCAACGTGGACGACTACAACCGCCGTGTGGCGAAAGAGCAGGGCGTGCTGGCGAAGGAGATGCCGGAGGCCAAGCCGACGCAGGCGGACCTGCCGATCGAATTCCTGTCGGAGGACGCGCGCCTGGCCGCCGGGGAAAGCACGGTTTCGGAAGGGCCCAAACAGGTGGCGGAGCCCAGGACGCCGCCGTCGCCGCTGCCGTACATCGTCGTCATGATCGACGAGCTGGCCGACCTGATGGCCGTGGCTCCCAAGGAAGTGGAGGAGAAGATCGCGCGCCTGGCCCAGATGGCGAGGGCGTCGGGGATCCACTTGGTGCTCGCCACGCAACGGCCGTCGGTGGACGTGCTGACCGGCCTGATCAAGGCCAACTTCCCGGCGCGCATCGCGTTCCAGGTGTCGTCGAAGACGGACTCGCGGACGATCCTGGATGCCAACGGCGCCGAGGCGCTACTGGGCCGCGGGGACCTGCTCTACCTCGCCTCGGGAACGGGGAAGATCGTCCGCCTGCACGGATCCTTCGTGCCGGACGACGACGTGCACCGCGTCGTGGAATTCGTCAAGAAGCAGGCGTCACCGGTCTACACGGAAGAGCTGCGGTCGCTCAAGCAGGAGGACGTCAGGGACGAGGAGGAGGGGCAGGACGAGGTCTACGAGCAGGCCAAGGAGCTGGTCATGTCGTCCGGCCAGGCCTCGGCGTCGCTGATCCAGCGCCGGTTGCGAGTCGGTTATCCGCGGGCGGCGCGGATGATCGAGCAGATGGAACAGGAGGGGATCGTCGGAGCGCCGGGGCGGGACGGACGACGGGAAGTGCTCGTGCGGCGGGGTCCTGTAGGAGAGGAAGAGCTGTGAGGCTGGCTGGACTCGTTCTGCTGGCCGTCATGTTCTGGTGCGTCGTGCCCCTAACCAGCCTCGTGGCCGACGAGCAGGGTGAGGAGAAGGGGTTAAAGGAAGTGCGCGAGGTCGTCAAGAAGATCCAGTCGCGCTACGAGCAGACGCGCGATCTGGAGGCGGCATTCAAACAAACCACGAAGATCGAAGGGTTCGCGACGCCGCTCGCATCCAGCGGGAATCTCTATATCAAGAAGCCGGGCAGGCTGCGCTGGGATTACCGGGACCCGGACGTGCAGGAGATCTACGTGAAGGGCGACGACCTGATGATGTACGTGCCGCAGCACAAGCAGGTGCTGGTCGGCAAGCTGACGCAGATGGCGGCGTCGCAGGCTCCCTTGCAGTTGCTCCAGGGGGCCGCTAAACTAGAGGAACATTTCGAGGTGCGGGCCACGCTGGGGGGCGAACGGGGCGAAGGCGGCGTGCCCCTGGTGACGTTGATTCCGAAGGAGGCGGGACCGGAGTCGGTCAGAACCGTCGTCCGGATCGTGGTGGAGGCGCAGCCCAAGTCCTATTTCATCAAAACCGTTTCCATCCACGAGGTCAGCGGCAACGTAGCCACGTTTCAGTTCAGTAATATGAAACCCAACACCGGCCTGAAGGGGACGCTCTTCGAGTTCAACGTCCCGGCCGGTGTCGAGGTCGTCAAGGCTCCGGCGCTCGGACCGCCCTAAGCCCACATTATGCATGAGCGATTCTACTGCAACCGCCGATACGCCGCTGCGACAAGCTTGGGTGCTGGGTTCCCGCATCCAAGCGGACGGGCTCGCCCCTCGCGACCTCGATGTACTGCTTCGAGTACACCTCGGCCTCTCGGGGCTCCACGCGTCCGTCTCGCATGGCGTCTCGGCTGTTTCGTCACGAACCGTCATGTATAATGTGGGCTGAACGGAGCCGTATCAGGCCGGAGAAAGGAATTGCGATGAGCGTCGTCAGTGCAGCGGGGTTGGAGGGAGCGGTCGAGCAGGCGATCGCCGCGCTCGACGTCGAGCGGATCAAAAAAGAATACTGGGAGCAGAACGAATTTGTCGTGCTGAAAAGCTTTCTGCCGCCGTCGGTGACGGCCGACTTCCTGGTGCCGCAGGCGCAGCGCCTCAAATCCCAACTGAACCGGAACTACATTCCGGGACATAAGAAGGGCGGGAGCGTCAGCTACTTTACGGTGCGGGAGCAGGCCAGGGAATTTCTGACCCTGTACCGCTCGCCCGCGTTCCTGGATTTCCTGAAGCGGGTGACCAACGCGCCGTTGCAATTCTGCCCGGAGACCGATCCCCATTCCTGCGCCCTTTACTACTACACTGAAGCGGGCGACCACATTGGCTTCCACTACGATACCTCCTATTACAAGGGAGGCCGATATACCATTCTAATGGGGCTGGTGGATCGGGCGCCGAGCTGCAAGCTGGTGTGCCAGCTCTACAAGGACGATCCGAGCCGGCTCATGAAGGAGCTGAGCCTGTCGACGGCGCCGGGGGACATGGTCATTTTCAACGGCGACAAGCTCTGGCATGCCGTGACGCCGATGGCGGAGGGGGAGGAGCGCATTGCGCTGACCATGGAGTACGTGACGAATCCGGAGATGGGTCCGTTCAAGCGGCTCTACTCGAATTTGAAAGACTCGTTCGCCTACTTCGGCCTCAAGGCGGTCTTCGGCGGAAAATCCTGACCGGTCGCCCGTCGTCTACGCACGTCACGACGGTTCGTGGTTCACCAGCACGAACCGTTGGACGGCGTTTCCGACAACCATCAGCAAATCCTCTCTCGACACCGGCTTGATCAAATAATCGGCGGCGCCCTGCTTCATCAGCGCGATGGCCCATTCGATGTCGGGGTAGAAGCTGGTGACGATCACCGGAATGGCCGGATGCCTGGCTCGAAAATATGCGGCGGCTTCGCAGTCGTTGATCTTCTGGGTGCGGATGTCGCACAAGATGGCACCGACCGCGCGAGGGCGCTGATCCTGGCTCAGCAGCGCAGCGGCGTGGTCACTGGTGTCGGCTTCCGTGACAAGATAGCCGGCCTCTTTCAGCGTGGTTGAAATCACACGCCGCGCGCCGGCGTCGCCTTCGATCACCAGGATCCGGCACCGCTTTTTCTGAGAAGCCGGTGTCGTCGTTCCCATGCTGCTCACCTCCTTGCGCGGGGCCTGTTGGCTGTCATCGTGCAGTGAGCAACCTGCATACCATCCAGTCGTGTGTCGAGAAGAGGCCTCACGAATTATAAGTTATTGATTTATCAATATAATTAAACGTCTCCCGGCAGGCGATAGCGGGGAAGGGAATTCCGGCAGATAGATTGTATCTAATCGTTCGCGCGAGGTATCCGCCTCGATACAGGAATGGGTCAGCGAGCCGGTGGCGTGACGGGAAGGGAGAAGAAGAAACGGCTGCCCTTGCCTGGTGTGCTGTCCAGCCAGATCCGGCCGCCGTGCAGTTCCACAAGATTCTTCGTGATGGCGAGGCCGAGCCCGGCTCCCCGCGCCTCATCGGGGATGGCCGCACCGCGGAAAAATTTATCGAACACCTTGTCGCGCTCGTGCGACGGAATGCCGCAGCCAGTGTCGGCGACGCAGACCTGCACGGTGCCGTCCTCCGGCGCGGTCGTCTCCACCAGCACCTCGCCGCCCGCGGGCGTAAACTTGACCGCGTTGCCGATGAGGTTGATGAGAATCTGATGGAGTTTGTCCCGGTCACCCCGGACGGCGGGCAGCGAGTCGGGCCCGGCGGCTTTGACGGCGATGGAACGCTCCCGGGCCATCGCCTGGAAGCTTTCCACGACTTCGGAGGCAAGCTCGGGCAGGGACAGGGAGTTCGGCCGCAGGGAGTCCTTTCGATTCTCCGGGTCTTCGAGACGGGAGAGGTCCAGCAGGTCGTTGACCATGCGAGTCAGCCGTTCGGCGTTCAGCTTGACCCGCATCAGGTAATAGGATTGCCGCTCGGTGAGCGAGCCGGCCAGCCCGTCCAGGATATTCTCCACGTACCCCTTGATGGAGGTCATCGGCGTGCGGAGCTCGTGCGACACGATCGACACGAACACCGATTTCAGGCGGTCCAATTCCTGAAGCTGCTCGTTGGCAGTGCGTAGCTCCCGGTTCACCCGCTCCAATTCCGTCGTGCGCTCCAGAATCTTCGCTTCCAAGCCGACGTTGAGCTCCTCGATCTGGAGTATTTTCTGGCGAAGCTCCACCGAAATCTGCGCCTGCCCTAAATAAGCCTCACGGAGTTCCTCGTGCCGGGTGTCGACCACCCGGTCTTGCTCGAAAATCAGGCCTTCCAGCTTTGCAACTTTGTTCAGAAAAAGTCGGCTGGTGGCTGCCCACACGGTCAATGCCGGCAGGAAAGAGAGCCCGATCGACTCGGCCAACGAGAGCGTGGGGAGAAACAAATGACAGTAGGCAAGCGCCGCCAGTGCGGGAAGTGCGCCCGATGCCAGCCACGCGATGGGCCTGCCTGCATGCGGAGTCCACGTGAACTCCCATTCGCAACAGGGATCGCCTTCCGCCATGCACTTGAGGTCTCTGACCGTCGCAGGAGACAGCCCATGCACTTTCTCGGGGACCATGGCCAGGCCGCTTTTGGCCGACTGGCAGACCAGTTCGGCGCAGCGCCGCGCGTAGGGTCCGAACTGTCGGCGCGTCCGTTCCGTAAACTCCAGTTTCAAGACAGCTGACCGGTCGGTGACGGCGCCCACGCTGAAGATCACGGAGTCTTTCGCGTATTTCTGGCCGAAATACGGCCACATGCCGTAGATCTGCGACAGCGTGAAGGGGCGGCCCAGGATCTGCAGCAGCGGCGACACGTTCCGTTCCTTTCCCGCGTTGAAGTTGAATCGGGGATCCCCGGACAGCTCGACGCCGAACTCGCGCACGAAGGAGACGAATTCGTAGGAGTAACTGTTCCACGCGTTCTTGAGAAAGTCCGGCGTGACGTGATAGGCGGGATCGCGGATGCGCTCGTTCAGCAGCCGGCACAGGTCTTCCACGGCCCGGGCACCGTTCCCCTCCTTGCGCGCCCAGTCTTCCAGGTAGTCCACGATGGAGCGGACGCTGATGCCGCTGACGTCGCGGATCCTGGTTCCGTCCGGGTTCACGCCGAAGGGGCGGAACTCCATCGGGCCTTTCTCGAGGATGCGGCGGTCTTTGGGAAGCAGGTCCATCGTCGTGAAGAGAAGCAGTCGCTTCGGAATGCGAAGAATGGCTCCGGAGGCGGTAGGCTAGGCCCTTCCTTGCGTCATGTCAAGCGTCACCCCGGGGCTACTGGTGCAGGTGCTTGAGGGCGGCGGCGCAGAGGATGATGAAGAGGCCGATCGCGAGCGCCGCGCGCTGGAAGGGAATGGGTTCGCGGAACCGTTCCGCCTTCTCTTCTTCCGAGGCTTCGACCTTCGGATCATCCTTGAAGATGATGTTGTAGAGGTAGAGGGTCAGGATGCCGAGGACCAGAAACAGCTTGATGAAAAAGATCGTCAGGTACTTGGCATGGTGCGGGATGCCTTCGCCGGTCTGCGACGTCAGGACCTGGTTCACGTAGTGGAGGTTGATGCCGCCGGTGAAGAGAATGACCACCAGGATGACGCCGACGATCCTGTTGTAGCGCTTCTGAAGCCCTTCCGCCACCGGCTTGACCAGCTCCCGGGGCACGGCCGTCTGCAGCGTCGGGGTCAGCGACAGGACCAGAAACGCCAGCCCCCCGATCCAGACGACCGCCGACACGAGATGCAGCCAGTGGATGACGATGGGGAAAAGCTGATTGAGATCGAGCAGGATGGATTGAAGGGCGTCCATCAGAATTTGAACACGGGCGCGTCGTTGCCGAACCGCTTTTTGCGCAGTTCTTCCATCAGCTCGACGGTGATGACCGTGAGGCCCTGCTCGCGCGCATGTCGCTCGACGCCCTTCTTGACCATCGCGCGGAGAAAATAGGGGATCCGGCCCAGCCGCGCCTGCGCAGCTTCTTCCCATGTGCCCGTGAATTCTTCTTCGGTATTGAAGGCCACACGGACCTTCTCGCCACCCTTCGGCGTGTAGAGGCACCACTGGTCTTCGTCCAGCCAGTCGCCGTGGTCCACGTAGGGGCGCGCACGGCAGCCGCCGCAGATCTCGCTGTACTCGCAATCGCCGCATTTGCCCTTGAGATGCGGATAGCGGAACGAATCGAAGATGTCGGACTTTTCCCAAAGGTCCACGAAGCTGTTCTCGCGGATGTTGCCGGCCGAGAGCGGCATGTAGGGGCAGGGCGTCAGCTCGCCGTTCGGCGTCACGCGCGCGTAGTTGGTGCCGGCGAGGCAGCCGCCGCCCATGTAGCCGGTGGCTTTCGTGATCGGGGAATTGGGGTCCTTCTCGTAGGCCAGCCGCTTGAAGTGCGGCGCACAGCGGGCCCGCACGAGCATGTCCTTGTACTTGTCCTGGCAGGTGACCAGGAAACCGAGCACTTCCTCGTACTGGGCCGGGGTGATGTCCGTCAGTTCTTCGCCGCGCCCCGTGCAGACCATGAAGAAGACGTTGAGCACCCGCGCGCCGAGGCCGTGCGCCCATTCGACGACGTCCGGCAGCTCCTGGTAGTTCATCGGCTGCGCGCTGAAGTGCACCTGAAATTGGAGCCCGTTGCGCTTGCAGGCCTCGATGCCGGCCACGGCGCCTTTCCACGCGCCCGGCAGGCCGCGGAAGCGGTCGTGCTTCTGCGCGTCGAGCGAATCGATGCTGATGCCGACGCCCATGACGCCGATCTCGACCAGCGTCTTGGCCATCTGGTCGTTGATCAGCATGCCGTTCGTGCCGAAGACGACCATGAAGCCGTGCGTCACCGCGTGCCGGGCGATGTCCAGGATGTCGGGCCTCGTCAGCGGCTCGCCGCCCGTGATGACCAGCAGGCAGCCCTTGTTGACCTCCGCGATCTGGTCGATCAGCCGGAAACATTCCCCGGTGGTCAGCTCGTCCGATCCGCCGCCGGCTTTGGTGGTGGCGTCCAGATAGCAGTGGTCGCACTTGAGATTGCAGCGTTTGGTCAGGTTGAGCGCGAGCAGATAGGGCTTGAAATCGTCGACCGTGCGGCCGTCGCCGGGTGCAGCCGCGGTCATGAATTGCTGCACCTGCTGGGGGAGCGACGCGATCCGGCCGGCCAGCCGGGAGAAATCGAAAACGGGGAGCGGTTTACCCATTGTGTCCGGATTTGGCCGCTGAACCGGTGAGGCTTGCGATGATTTCCTTGAGATTGCCGGTCTTCATGGCCTCTTCCATATACCCCTTGGCCTGTTCGATGCCTTCGTTGGCGATCTCGAGGGTGATCGTGGTAGCGCCCAGTTTCTCGGCATGTTTTTCGATCAGGGCGCGCGTGCAATCGCGCATGAAGCCGGCCGGCGCCCGCTCCAGTCTCGTTTGCGCGTCTTGTGTCCAGGTGTACGGCGAAGGCGTCTCGCTCACGGTGGCGGCGTCACTCGTTCCATGCCCGTTGCCCTCTCCGTTACCCAGACCGGCGAGCTTGGCGGCGGCCTCGGCATCGGTCCCGGCGCCTTTGTTCGTGAAGATCGGCGTGTAGTCCTCATCCGCCGCTTCCTTGATCATCGGCGCGGCGTATTCGAGCGTGATCGTCGTCATGCCGAGCTTGCGGGCGGTCTTCTCGATCTTGGCCTTGGCGCGCCGCCGCTGGAAGCCGGCCGGCACGGCCCGGATCGCCTCCTTGGCGTCCTTGGTCCACTGCATCGGCACGTCGTCGTAGGCCACGTCGGTTTCGAGCCCGCCTTCCGCCTTGGCGGCCGCCTCGAAGATGCTCTTGTCCACCTGTTTGAACCGGTCGCCGGCCGCGCCGCAGACGGGGCACTTCACCGGCGTCTCGCCCTTGCCGATGTAGCCGCAGCCGTCGCACACGAAGTAGTTCTGGCTCATCCGGTCGAGATAGGCCTGGGTGCCGGCGCTGACCTTCGGCTTCTCCTGGACGATGTCCGTCATCATGCCGCTGAGCGTACTGCCCATGAGATCCGTGGCCACCGCGTCGTCGGCCTGCATCTTGTTCCGGTCGATGCCCGCCGCATCGAGGCTGCCGCCGAGCGCCTTCATCGCCTCCATGGCGCCCTTCGGCAGGATGTGGCCGACGGCCGCATCCACGACCGAGTTGCTGATGATCGTGTGGCCCTTCTCGATCGCGTAGCGGTGAATGGCCGTTTTGGCGACGCCGCGCGCGAAGACGGGGATTTTTTCCATCCGGCGCAGGGCTTCTTCGGTCCAGGCGATCGTGTATTCGGCCTGCGTGTCGATCGGCGGCACGTACTTGCGGTTCGACACGAGCACGTTGCACGGGGCGCTGCGCAGGAGGTTTTCCGTGTTGCTGCCGATGTCCATGTCTTCGTCGCTGTGCACGCCGATGCGGCCGACGATCAGCAGCCACGGCGTGTCCTTGCGGACATACTGGATGATCTTCTCGAACGCCTTGCCGTCGAGCAGCGTCGTCTTGACGTCGGACTGCTCGGCCTGCGCGATCTCGCGCGAGATATCGAGATGCGACTGGTAAATCTTGGCGAGGCCGCTGTCGATGATTTCTTCGTGGAGCTTTTCCTGCTCCTTGAAGCGGAAGACCTTGCCGGCCTCTTCGTTCAGCACGCCGGAGATGCTGTGGAACGCGGCATAGTGGAAGTAGGGGTCGAACGCCGAGATGGCCTCGACCGGCTTGTTCAGGGCCTTGCCGAGCGCGATGCCGGTCATCAGGCCGCCGAACGAATAGGGGCTGCCGTCCACGGCCACGACGATTTTGCCGCCGTTCGTCGATTGGCCAACCGGCTGGGTCTGCTTGATGATCAGCATGTCGGAGTTCCGCACGCGGCGGATCACCCGCTCCGTGTTGCTACCGATCACGCTGTCCTTCACGGCGCCGACGCCCAGCGCGCCCATGATGACCAGGTCGTAGCCGCTGGTGTTGATGTCCTCGGCCAGGACCTTCCAATTGCGGCCCTCCAGCGATTTGCGCTCAAGCGGGAGGTTGGCTTCCGTGCATCGCTGGTCGACGTAATCGAGGTAGGAGTCGGTGATGATCTGGAGGCCGCGGGTGATCAGGGAATCGTGGATCTGGCGCTGGCGGTCCAATTCCTTTTCGTCGTGATATTCTTCCGGCAGGCCCGCCTCCATCTGCTTGAACCGCTTGTCGTGCATCTTGGCGGCATAGACGTGGCTGCCGACAATCTTGGAGCCGAAGGTTTTGGCGAGGTCGATTCCGACGTCGACGGCGGTGTTGGAGTGGTCGGAGTTGTCGACGGGGATATAAATCGTCTTATACATTGCGGCCGATCCTCCTGTGCCCTGACGAGGCCGGCCAAAATAATACCGTCAGAGCAGACGCAATCTTATGAAAATCCGAATGATTCTCCTACCTGAGAGGCTCGAAGGAGTTGGCATATTAGCACCGGGTTTAGGGCTATTGCAAGCAGGAAGAAGGGGTTCGGGAGAGGAACAAAAAACGTTAACCGGCTGTGATCACAGGGGATTTTGGCGACGCCGAACCGGTGTCGGCTGAAGCGCGGGAGCCCTTGCGCGTCCGCAGAATTTCCTCAAGGGTCAACAGGGCGTGCCGGCCTGAGTTCTGCTCGATTCCGCGGATCAGGTTCCCGTCCGCGTAGCCGGACGTGGCGGGGGTTGGCCGCTCCGTCTGCGAGAGCGATCCAGACCAGGCGCGGGGGTCCCGGCTTCCCTGTTTCCTGTGCCAGGCGGCCAGGCAGGCCTTGGCGATGATCTTGTTCAAGGGGGCCGGGTTGTAGAGGAGCTTCTTGATGCTCCGTGGCGTGAGCATGAGCGGGTTGTAGCCGGCGGACAGGTAGCCTTCCTCCAGCAGCCGGTGCTCCAGGTCGGTGTTCGGCTGGATGCCCAGGAAGAACATGAGGGGAAACACCCGGTCCTCGCCCAAAATGGCTGCGACCTGCTTGTAGGACTCGACGCTCTGAAGCAGGGTCTCTTCCGTTTCATGCGGCGAGTTCAGCGAGTAATTCAGGATAACCTTGCCCTTGAACCCCGCCTCGGCCAGGTACCGGCAGCCGTCGTAGAGGCGCTCCAGCTTGAAGCCCATGTGCAGGTCGTTGAGGATCTCCTGCGAGCCGGACGTGATCGCGACTTCCAGGTCGCCCACGCCGGAACGGACCATGAGCTTGGCCAGGTCCGCGGTGATCAGCGACGTCCGGATATAGCCCGACCACTCGATCTCCAACTTCTCGCGGAGGATGCGCTCGAGGATCTCCGTGCACTGCGGATAGGCTTCCTTGCCGGTGATGAACTGGGCGTCCGTGAACCAGAACCGCCGGGCACCCCACTGGTGATAGTGCTGGCCGATGTCCCGCACGACCATCTCGGGCGGACGGTAGCGGACGCGCTTGCCCTCGATGTAGGGATAGAGGCAGAAGGCGCAGTCATAGGGGCAGCCGCGCTTGGTCTGCACGCCGATACATTCGTCCCGGTACTCGGGGTATTGCGGAAAGACGGACGTGAGATAGGGGAGATCCACGGTCAGCGCGTCGAGCAGCGCCGGCGCTCCCTGCTGGCCTTTTGAAACCTTCCCGTTCTCGCGAACGATATAGCGCTCGTTCTCCAGTGACTCGCCGTTCAGGACTTTCAGGATGGCGTCCTCGCCTTCGCCCAGAATGCCGATCGTGCCGTCCGGAAGTTTTTCGATCAATTGATCCGCGAAAGCCGTGAAGGCCCCGCCGCCGATCATGATCCGTACCTTGGGGAATTCCTTCCGGATCAGCCACGGGTACGACAGGATCGTCCGGATCTGGTCGTAGTAGCGGTAGAGCTGCTTCAAGCCTTCGAACGAGGCGGTGATCCGCTTCAGCGGGTTGCTCGCGAAATAGAAGTTGAACGCGTGTTCCAGCGAGCTGTCGCCCTCGTGCGGCGAGAAGATCTGGATGTCCCGCCAGGAGAAGCAGATCAGATCGGGTGAAAAGGCCGCAGCGGTCTCGCGCAGGACCTTGCCGCGCTGGCCCTTCGGATAAAGCGACAGGTCCAGGATGCGTTGCCGGACGTCGGGCTTGCGCCGGTGGATGAAGTCCACCAGGTAGGTGATCCCGATCGGGTACACCTTTTTGCAGGGGAGGAAGACGTAGAGGATGGAATTCATAAAGAGTGGTTAATGGTGAATGGATAATGGTTCATGAAGATTTTTTCATCAACCATAACCCATCAACCATGTCATCATTTGATCGCGACATGAATGGCGACGATGCCACCGCTGAGATTCCGGTAGTCCACCTGCGAGAACCCCGCCTTCAGCAGCATGGCCTTGAGCCCTTCCTGGTTGGGAAAGGTCCGGATCGATGCCGGCAGGTATTCGTAGACGCCGGTCTTGTCGCGAGCCACGCGCGTGCCGATCCAGGGCAGGAGGCGGAAGGAATACCAGTCATAGAGCGCCCGCAGCCAGGCGCGGCCTGGATGCGAAAACTCCAGGCAGATGAAGCGTCCGCCCGGTTTCAGCACCCGCCGGATCTCCGTGAACGATTTCATCAGGTCGCCGACATTGCGGATGCAGAATCCCGCCGTGGCCGCGTCGAAGCTGTTGTCGCGAAACCCCAGCCACTGTCCGTTGGCCTGCAGGCAGGAGATCCGGGCGGATAATCCGCGCCGGCCGATTTTGCTCCGGCCTTCCCGTAGCATGGCGGTGTTGAGGTCCACGGCCGCCACATGGCCCTTCGGTCCGAGGCGAGGCTCGATGAGCAGGGCCAGGTCGCCCGTTCCCGCGCCCACATCCAATACGTAACGCGGCTCCGCCAAGACCTCGCCGCTACGGACGCCGCAGGCGCTGGCAATCGGTACCGTCAGACATTCAATTGCGGCACGTTTCCACCGGTGGTGCAGGCCGAAGCTCAGCAACGTGTTGTTGAGGTCGTACCGGCGGGCGATGGCTGTGAACATCCGCTGCACGGCCTGCTCGCGCGCGGGGCCCGACCATTCGGACACGGCGCGCGCGGAAGACCCGGATGGCACGGCGGTCGGGGCCGGTTTTTCCTGAAGCTCCAGCATGGCGCGATGGTGGCACCCGCTTCGACGCCTTGTCAAGCAAAGTCATGGCGCGTGTTATAATCCCGCGTTCCGGAGGAGCTGATGGGCGGATCCATTGTCATCAAGGGTGCCCGGGAGCACAATCTCAAGAATCTCGACGTCGAGATTCCGCGGGACAAGCTCGTCGTCATCACCGGTCTGAGCGGCTCCGGCAAGTCGTCCCTCGCCTTCGACACGATCTACGCCGAGGGGCAGCGCCGCTACGTCGAGTCACTCTCGGCTTATGCCCGGCAATTCCTTGAGCAGATGGGCAAACCCGACGTGGACTCGATCGAAGGGCTCTCGCCGGCCATCTCCATCGAGCAGAAGAGCACCAGTCACAATCCCCGTTCCACGGTCGGCACGGTCACCGAAATCTACGACTACCTGCGATTGCTGTTCGCCAGGATCGGACGGCCCTTCTGCCACAACTGCGGCGAAGAGATCTCGGCCCAGACGGTTCAGCAGATGGTGGACGCAATCCGCACGCTCCCGGAAGGCTCGAAGTTCCAAACCCTCGCCCCGATCGTGCGCGGGCGCAAAGGCGAGTATCGCAAAGAGCTGCTGGAGATGCGGCGGGCCGGCTACGTGCGTGCGCGGATCGACGGCAAGATGGTCGAACTGGGCGGAGAGATCATCCTCGACAAGCAGAAGAAGCACACGATCGAGGTCGTGGTGGACCGCCTCGTCATGAAAGCCGGCGGGCCGGGCGACGCCTTGTCGAAACGGCTGGCGGATTCGGTCGAGACGGCGCTCAAGCAGGCCGGCGGGCTGGTCGGGGTGCTGACGGAGGACGGCAAGAGCCTGCTCTACAGCGAAAAACTGGCCTGCATCCGCTGCGGCGTGAGCTATCCGGAGATCACCCCGCGGGTGTTTTCGTTCAACAGCCCGCACGGGGCCTGCCCGGCCTGCGACGGGATCGGCTTTGCCATGACGCCGGGGAGCCTGGAAGAGGAGGACCTGACCCTGCTGGAGGTCTGCCCGGCCTGCAAGGGCGCGCGGCTGAAGCCGGAGAGTCTCTCCGTGAAGATCGGCCGGAAATCCATCGCGGACGTCACACAACTGTCCGTCCGGGAGTCGGCCGAGTATTTCGCGTCGCTAAAGCTGACGGAGCGGGAAACCTTCATCGCGCAGCGCATCCTGAAAGAGATTCGCGAGCGGCTGGGCTTTCTGGTCAACGTCGGGCTCGATTACCTGACGCTGGATCGTGCCGCGGCCACCCTGTCCGGCGGGGAGGGGCAGCGCATCCGGCTGGCGACGCAGATCGGCTCCGGGCTCGTCGGCGTGCTCTACATCCTCGACGAGCCTTCCATCGGTCTCCACCAAAGGGACAACCGGCGGCTGCTCCAGACGTTGATTCGATTGCGTGATCTCGGCAATACGGTCGTCGTGGTCGAGCACGACGCGGAAACGATGCGGGCGGCGGATCACATTCTCGATCTGGGGCCGGGCGCCGGTGCGCACGGCGGGCAGGTGATCGCGCAAGGCACGCCCAAAGAAATCATGGCTGCCAGGGCCTCGCTGACGGGGCAATACCTGCGCGGCGAGATGACCGTCACGCTCCCGCATCGCGAGCGCAAACCGAAGGGCTTTCTCGGCATCGTCGGCGCGAAGAAACACAATCTCAAGGGCATCACCGCCAGGATTCCGCTGGGCCTGCTCACCTGCGTCACCGGCGTGTCCGGCTCCGGCAAGAGCACGCTCGTGCTGGAGGTGCTGTTCCATTCATTGTCCCAAGTGCTTTACCACAAGCATCCCAAGATTGACGGCTGCAAGGAGCTGGCCGGCGTGGACGCGCTGGACAAGGTCATCGATATCGACCAGTCGCCAATCGGGCGGACGCCGCGTTCCAATCCGGCCACCTACACGGGCCTCTTCACATTCATCCGTGACCTCTTCGCCCGCCTGCCGGAATCGCGGGCGCGCGGCTACAAGCCGGGCCGGTACAGCTTCAACGTGAAGGGCGGGCGCTGCGAAACGTGCGAAGGAGACGGCCTGATCAAAATCGAGATGCATTTCCTGCCAGACATCTACGTGACCTGCGAGATCTGCAAGGGACAGCGCTACAACCGCGAAACGCTCGAGGTGAAGTACCGGGACCGCAGCATCGCCGACGTCCTGAACATGACGGTGGACGAGGCCCTGGAGTTTTTCGAGCCCATCCCGCTTCTGAGAGCCAAGCTGCAGACGATGCATGACGTCGGCCTGCACTACATCAAGCTGGGCCAGTCGGCGACGACGCTGTCGGGCGGCGAAGCGCAGCGGGTGAAGCTGTCGCGTGAGCTGTCCAAGCGGGCGACAGGCCGCACGCTCTATATATTGGATGAGCCGACGACGGGGCTGCACTTCGCCGACATCCAGCGGCTGCTCGACGTGTTGAACCGGCTGGTGGAGGCGGGCAATACGGTCCTGGTGATCGAGCACAACCTCGACGTCATCCGGAACGCCGACTGGATCATCGATCTGGGGCCGGAAGGCGGAGACCAGGGCGGCGAGATTGTCGCCCTCGGCTCGCCGCGCGAGATGGCGAAGGCGAAGCGGTCGTATACGGGGCAGGTGTTGAGGGAAGCAGGTGTGGGCTAAGCGGCTCGGTCCGCAGCGGCGCTTTACATTTTGGCGCGATCCCGGCAGAATCGGCCGGACAGATCCACGAGGGAGGAAGCTATGAATCCTGAGACAGTCAAGAAGACGGTGACCGACCTGATCGCCGCCATCCAGACGAAGAACCACAACGCGTGGCTGGCCTGCTTTGCCGAGGACGCCGTGAGCCACAACCCCGTGGGGACGCCTCCGATTCGGGGACTCGGCGGGCTGAGCCAGATGTACGAAAAGCTTGTCGGCGTGTTCAAGGACATCACATTCACCGCGGAAAGCATGTTCGTGGCGGGCAACGAAGTTGCCGTCAAGTACACGCTCAGCGGTCAGGGGAAGAACGGCCGTCTGGTGTCCGTCGAAGGCATCAACGTGTACGAAGTCAACGACCGCGGCAAAATCCAGACCATCCGGGCCTACTGGCATCCGGCGGAAATGGTGGCGCAGCTGAAGAAATAAGCCCGCTATTTCGTGAATCGCTTGATGGTGCTCGTGACCGTCTGCTCGAGTTGAGCCTGCTCTACTGGCGTGAACGCCAGAAATTTCAATCCGGCCCGGCTGCCTTGCACCGACCGTACTGTGGCGATCTGTTGCATCATGGAGGGAGACACCTCCTCCGAACCGGAGGGAAGGTGAAGGCGGAGCAAGAGCCCCGGTTTCAAGCGCCGCTTGGAGTCGAGCGTACAGCCGTCCTTGGACAGGTCCGTCAGGGTGCCTTCGCTGGCATCCTCTCCGCACTCGAAGTTCACCGGGATCGCGACGGGCTCACGGAGCACTTTTCGGCGCTCATCCGGAGGCGCGGCGGCGCGAACGGCGTCTGGTTTCGCCCGGAACTTGTGCCGGCATGCCTGGCACTCAAACGGCTGGATGGCGAGCAGCGCAAGCAGGCGGTCGAGGGGGCTTGCGATCTGGCGTTGGACGACCAGCAGGCTGTCACATCGCGGGCAGAGCATGTCCGTCGCTCCTCAACCGGATCAGATGCGGCAGCTCAAAGGAGCGACCACCATAGTCGTGCGTCCTCCATACATTCCGCGGAACCGCCCTGAAGGCGAACATAAACATAGGGCATCGTCGGCGGTTTGTCAAAAAGTGGCGAGTAATAGACGATGACTTCGGGAGGAGCGAAAGGGAGCGACCGCCGAATCTTGGTTCGGTGACCTAGTTATCGACCGCCAGCGCCTTGCGGATTTCCACGGCGGTCTTGGCATCGAGGCCGGCTGCGCGCAGTTGTGCGTCGCTTGCGGCGGCGATCTTGTCGAGGCTTCCGAACTTCTTGAGCAGCGTGTTCCGCCGGATCTCGCCCACGCCGATGATTCGATCGAGCTTCGACGACACTAGCGCTTTGCCGCGCAGCTTGCGGTGGTAGGCGATGGCGAACCGGTGGGCCTCGTCCCTGATCCGCTGGAGCAGATGCGTGGCGGGGGACGCCGGCTTGAGGACGATCGGATTTTTTCGCCCCGGCAGAAAGACGCGCTCCTCCTTCTCGCCCCTGGCCTTGGCCAGGCCGATGATGGGCAGCCCGGCCCGACCGGCCGTCTTGAGCCCTTCCATCGCGGCGGCCAACTGGCCGAGTCCGCCGTCGATCAGGATGAGATCGGGGAGCGGCAGGTCTTCGGCCTCGCCGTAGCGCCGCGCGACCGCCTCCTTCATGCTCGCAAAGTCGTTCGCGCCCGCCACGGTCTTGATGCGGAACTTGCGGTAGTCCGATTTCTTGGCCTGACCCTCTTCCCACACGACGAAGGAGGCCACGGACTGATCGCCCATGGTATTGGAGATGTCGAAACCTTCGATGCGGCGGGGGACCTTGTCCAGACGGAACAGCCGCTTGAGTTCCTCCACGGCCTGGCGGTCCGTCTCATCGTTGCGCAGATGCTCGGCCAGGGCCGCAGCGGCGTTTTCCTCCGCCAGGAGCACCAGTTGATGTTTGATGCCCCGTTCGGGCGCCACGACCCGGACGGAAGCGCTTTTTTTCTCGGAGAGCCACTGCTCGATCAGGCCGGCCTCGCTCAGGACAGTCGGCACCAGCAGCTCCTTCGGCGGAAGGCCGTCCTTATTGTAGAACTGCTCGACGGTGGACCGGACGAGTTCCTCGTCCGGGATGTCGGACGCCTCCGGCCAGAAGAAATCCTTGCGGCCGATCAGGAGGCCGCCGCGCACGAACAGAATTTGGAGATCTACGGCCGGACCCTGCCGGGCCAGCCCGAACACGTCCTGATCGGTCGCCGCAGTTTGGGTGATCCGCTGCTTTTCCAGCGTGCGCTCGATGCTGGCGATGCGATCGCGCAACCGCGCCGCCTCCTCGAATGCCTGGCGGTCGGCTGCGATCTGCATCTGCTCGCGCAGGCCGTCGAGCAGCTCCGTGTCCCGCCCTTCCAGAAACTGCCGTACCTGCGTGACGATCTCATGGTACTCCTCGCGGGTCTGGTTGCCGATGCAGGGGGCCATGCAGCGCTTGATTTCGAACTCGATGCAGGCCCGCTCGGCCGTTCCGTCGATTTCGATCTCGCAGGTGGCGAGGGGAAACACTTTACGGATCACTTTCAGCGTGTCCCGCATCGCGCCGGCCTGGGCGTACGGGCCGTAGTAGAGGGCGCCGTCCTTCTGGACCTTCCGGACGACCGTCAGGCGGGGAAAATTCTCTCGAATGGGCAGACGTAGATAAGGATACTGCTTGTCATCCCGGAGGATGATGTTGAAGCGGGGCCGGTATTTCTTGATGAGATTGCTTTCGAGAATGAGCGCTTCGAGTTCGGACCGGGTGACGATGGTTTCGAGATCCGCGATCTGGCTCAGCATGAGCCTGGTCTTGGGCGTCTGCTCCCCGCCTTTCTGAAAATACGACCGGACGCGGTGAGTCAGCACTGCGGCCTTGCCGGTATAGAGCACGTCGCCCTTGGCGTTTCTGAACAGATACACTCCGGGCTGGTCCGGGAGGCGGTCGAGCTTGGATTGGAGGCTTAAGGAGGTGCTCATGGTTAATGGTAAATGGGGGATGGTTAATGGTTCAACTGCTTGAGAGAAGGAATCATCTAAGAAGCGGTTTGGACTTACCTCGTTCGTTGATTTTTCGTTCAATGCTGCCAATCAGATTTGCAAGCTGTTTTAGTGCTCCATAGTATTTCGTGACAAGCGCCGCTCCCATCTGTTCTGGTAGCTGATTGACACTGATTGCATATCGCAAGTGAGTAATTGCCTCGCGAGCCTCCCGGCGGCTTCGGACAAGGCTTGGAGGTATTCCGTACTGTATTGGGAATAAACTCCTTCGGTCATGTTTGCGCAGACGGATTCAGACGACCGTAATGACTGACTCCGAAGCCAGCGAAAATCTGCTGCAAAGCGTTTGGTTGCTTTTTCTACTTCCAACGCAAGTTCGAAGAACGCCTGATAGACAGGCATCTCTTCCACTTGCTCAATTCTTTTCTTTCTCCCATTATCCATCAACCATCTCCCATCAACCATTTAACCATTCCTATCCTAGACGATCGCGATGCCCGGCGGGCGTTCAATCAATTCCACTTCGTAGCCGTCAGGAGCGTCAATAAAGATGAACCGGCTTCCGGAGGAGGTGCGGGTGGGCCCGTCGGTGATCTTGATACCCTTGGCGGTCAGCGTTTCGATCGTCCAGTCGAGGTTCTCCACTTCAAAGGCGAGATGGACGAGATCCTCCTGGACCTTGACCGGCCCGCTCGGCGGAAAGCTGCAGAGCTCGATCAACTCCTCGCTGTTGGGGACTTTCAAGAACGCCAGGTGCGAGCCGCGTGGAGAGGTCTTGCGTTCCATGACCTCCAAGCCCAGCACGCCGGTATAGAAGTTGATCGTCTGGTCCATGTCGCTGACCCGCATTCTTGTATGGAGAAGTTTTTTGACTCGCATAGACGCCTCTAGATATTCCTGGACGAGCCGATGGTTTTTCTGAGTAGAATCTCAGCTGAGCCGGGGATCAGAAAATTCGGCATCGGGCCGATCTCCTGGTAGCCGTTCTTCTTGTAGAACTGTCGCGCCCCAGCATTGAAGTCGGAGACACAGGCGAAGATATTCTTCGCCCGCGCGAACACCAGGCTTTCGACGTGCTTGAGCAGGGCACTGCCCAAGCCGTTGCTGCGGGCCGATGGCGCCACGACCAGCAGCTCCAGATAGTCGCCCAGCAGAAATTTCTGGCGTAACAAGGCGAAGCCGGCGACCGTGCCGTTCGTCTCGATCACGAGGCCCTCGCGCCCCGGCGGGAACGGATCGAAGAGTTTCTTCCAATCGGCATCGGTGTAGCCGAGCTTCTTCCACGGTTCCGAGCCGGCCAGCATGGCGACGATCGCCGTTCGGTCTTCCGGCTTGTATGGTCTAATGGCGTGACTCATGGCTTCGCCTGCGAGGTACAGGAGAGCAGCTCCGTCACGGTGACCGGCTTGAGCCCCCGTTTCGGCAAGAGCTCCTGCGCAAGCCCGTCCACGACCTCACGCGTATGCACGCCTTTCCCGTTGGCATGGAAGACGATCATGCTGCCGCCGCGGGTGGACGACGTCAGGTGCGCCAGTATTGCGTCGGCGGACAGAGCAGGATCGGGATCACCCGACACGACGTTCCAGAGAATGAACTGCAGCCCGAGCTGCTTCACCACCTCGACGGTCACATCGTTGAACTCGCCGTAGGGCGGCCGAAAGAGCGGTGCGCGGACGTCGTAGCGTGCGTTCAACAGATCCACGGCGCCGATGATTTCTCCCTGCTGCCGTGCCTCATCCAGCGTCGCCAGGTGGGCATGGGCCTGCCCGTGCGTCCCGATTTCGAAGAAGGGCACGGCCAGCAACTGCTTCATCGCGGCATCATGCTTCTTGATCCAGCGGCCGGAGGCGAAGAACGTCGCGGGGATCTTGTGCTCGATCAGGTAGCCGATAAGCTCGGTGTCGTACCCGGTTCCCTGCCGGACGGGACAGAGATCGAAGGTCAGGGCCACGGCCCGGCAGCTCGGCGCGCCGCCCCGGATGACTTGCGCGGCTCCATCCCCGGAGAGCAGCAGGAGCCCCGAGAGGCCGGCCATGACGGCGAGCGCGGCATGAAGCAGCCGGACATGCATGCCGAGATTATACCCGAACGGTCTACGATTTCTGAACGATCTGCAGCCGGTGGACGATCGCCGCCCCGTACAAGAACAGCACGGCCGAGTAATAGACCCAGATCAGAAACAGCACGACAACCAGCAGCGAGCCGTACATGCGGTTGTAATAGACGACCGTGTTCTGCAGGTACGTGCTGAAGAGATGTTTGGCGGTTTCCCACAACAGGGTCAGAACCAGCCCGCCGGCCGCTGCCTGCTCCCAGGTCGGCTTGTTCTTCGGGAGATATCGGTAAAGAAAGGTGACGGTGGTGAGGACGGCTGCGAAGGGAAGCGCGTAGCTCAGCAGAAACCGGCTCGCGGTCACGGCGGCGACGTCGATGCCGCCCATGGAAGGGGCGTAGGACACGACGACGTCGATGACCTGCGTCACGATATAGGAGACGACCAGCAGGACTTCCACTAGGCTCAGCATGGCGACGGACATCACGGTCGAGATCAGCGGGTTCCGCGTGCGCGCCGTCCCGAACACGACATTGACGGCATAGTCCACCTCGTAAAAGACCAGCCCGCTGAACCACACGAAAGCCAGCAGCCCGATCCAGCCGACGGCCTCTTCGCTCGCGACGCGGCGGACTTCCTCGGCGATCCCGGCCCCGAAGCCCGGGATGAAATGCTGGAAAAATCCCGTAAAGAAATGGGCCATATATTGGAACCACATCAGGTCCCGGTTCACGACGAGACTGATGCCGTACAGCAGCAGGCACACCATGGGGAAAAACGACAGGAGCGTGAAGAACGACAGCGAGGCGGCCAGGCTCAAGCAGCCCAACCGTTGAAAATCCGTGAACGCGCCGAAGAGCGCCCGGAAGAACGTCACAACGGAGGCCCAGAAGACTTTCATGGTATGTCCTGAGCCGGCGCAGGCCTACTTCAAAATCAGGACGGCCTGGGTGGCAAGCGACACCAGGGGGTTGGGGTAGAGGCCGAAGACCAGCACGCCGGCGAACGCGCAGGCCAGCGCCACCGTCAGGGCCGGCGACACGGCCAGGCGGGACTCGACGACCGCCGCCTCCGGCTCCCGCATATACATGACCATCACGACGCGCAGGTAATAGTAGGCCGAGACGGCGGCGAACAGCACACCCACCACGGCCAGCCAGGCGAGGTCGGCCTTCACCGCGGCCATGAACAGGTAAAATTTTCCGATGAATCCCGCCGTAGGCGGAATGCCGGCCAGGGACGCCATGAAGGCCAGCATCAGAAAGGCGGCCACCGGCTGCCGCTTGGCCAGCCCCGCATAGTCCTCGATCTCGTCGCCTTCGACCCCGCCTTTCCGGAGCATCGCGATCACGGCGAAGGCGCCGAGAGTCATGAAGGAATAGACGACCAGATAGAGCATCACGCTGGAGAGGCCGAACGCCTGCGCGGCCCGGTCCGCCGGCACGTAGCCGGCGACCACGGCGCCGATCAGCGCGTAACCGGCGTTGGCGATGCTCGAGTAGGCGAGCATCCGCTTGATGTTGGTCTGCACGATCGCGACGACGTTGCCGAGCATCAGCGTGGCCAGGCAGAGGATCAGAAACAGCGCGTACCAGTTGGCCTTCAACCCGCCCAGGCCCTCCAGGAAGACGCGCAGGAACGCGGCGAAGCTGGCGGCCTTGGACGCGACCGCCATGAAGGCCGTCACGGAAGTCGGGGAGCCTTCGTAGACGTCCGGCGTCCACATGTGGAACGGCACGGCGGCGATTTTGAATCCGAAGCCGACAGCCAGCAGGATCATCGCGAGCGCGAGCAGCGGATCGTCCAGGCCGCGGGCCGTCACGGCCGCGGCGACGGCCGTGAGGCGGGTGCTGCCGGAGGCGCCGTAGAGCAGCGAGATGCCGTAGAGCAGCATGCCGGACGAGAAGGCGCCTAGCACGAAATACTTGGCCGACGCCTCGAGCGAGCGCTCGTCGAACCGCTTGAAGCCGGCCAGCACGTACAGCGAGAGGGACATCAGCTCCATGCCGAGGTAGATCGTGAGCAGGTCGGCGGCCGAGACCATGACCATCATGCCGGCGAGCGAGAGCAGGATGAATCCGTAGTATTCACCGAGATTCAGCCGCTCGGCTTTTAAATAGGCCAGCGACAACAGAATCGTGAAGCCGGTGACGCCGTAGAGGAGCAGCTTCCAGAAGCCGGCGTAGGGATCGAGGATGACCAGATTGCTGAAGGCTGACACCGACGTGGCCATGCCCGAAACGGTGAGATGGGCGCAGGCGGCGAGCGCGGCCACGCTGAGCCAGGCCAGCCAGTCCTTGCGCGACGGCGGCGTCAGCGGATCGAGGGCCAGCACGAGGCAGGCCGCGCCGATCACGATCAGCTCGGGCAGGATGGCGACGAGATCGGATAGCGGAATAGTCATGGTTGATGGTTGATGGTTGATGGGAAATGGGTGATGGAAGCGGAGTTCTTTCCATGAACCATTACCCATTGACCATTCCTGGCATTCCCGCTGTGCCGGGCAACCTCGAAGTCGCCCACGTCCACGTGCTCGATCAGATCGTTCACGCTCGCGTGCATCTTCGTCAGGAGCGGATTCGGGAAGAAGCCGATCCAGAACACCAGGGCCACCAGCGGCGCCATCGTGGCCATCTCGCGCAGGTTCAGGTCATGCAGATGCGACGCGTGCGCGGCGTTCGGCACGCCGAAGACTACGCGCTGCACCATCCACAGCAGATACACGGCGGCCAGGATGACCCCCAGCGAGGCGATGGCCGCGATCCACTTGCTCCAGAAGAAGGTGCCGACGAGCACGAGAAACTCGCCGACGAAGCTGTTCGTGCCAGGCAGGCCCAGCGACGAGAGCGCAAAAATGACCAGCACCGTCGCGTAGCGCGGCATCGGGCCGGCGAGGCCGACATTGTCGACGATCATGCGGCTGTGCGTGCGCTCGTAAATCGCCCCGACACAGAGGAACAGCGCGCCGGTCGTGATGCCGTGGTTCACCATCTGCAGCACGGCCCCTTCGATGCCCTGCGCGTTGAGGACGAAGATGCCGAGCGTGACGAAGCCCATGTGGCTGACGCTGGAGTAGGCGATCAGCTTCTTGAGGTCGGCCTGCGCCAGCGCCATGTACGCGCCGTAGATGATCGCGATCAGCGAGAGCGTCACCATGATCGGCGTGAAAGCGGCGGTGGCATCCGGCAGCATCGGGAGCGTAAATCGAAGAAAACCGTAGGCTCCCATCTTCAGCAGCACGCTGGCCAGCAGCACGCTACCCGCCGTCGGCGCCTCGACGTGGGCGTCCGGCAGCCAGGTGTGGAACGGCCACATCGGCACCTTGACGGCAAAGGCGGCGAAGAGGGCCCAGAACAGCCATGCCTGTAACTCCGGCGCGTATTCGACCCGGCTCAACAGGAGAATGTCGAACGTCTGGCCGCCCTGGAAAAACAACACGAGGATGGCGACCAGCAGCAGCACGCTGCCGACCAGCGTGTAGAGGAAAAACTTGATGGCGGCGTACAGGCGGTTCGGCCCGCCCCAGACCCCGATGAGCAGGTACATCGGGATCAGCATCGCTTCCCAGAAAATATAGAAGAGCACGAAGTCCAGCGCGACGAAGACGCCCAGCATGGCGGTTTCCATGATCAGGAGCACGGCCATGAATTCCTTGACGCGGGTCTCGATCGCGCGCCAGGAGCAGAGGACGCAGAACGGCGTCAGGAGCGCCGTCAGCAGCACCAGCGGCAGGCTGATTCCGTCCACCCCGACGCTGTAGCTGATCGGGGGCGACGCGATCCACGCGACGTGCTCGGCGAACTGCATGCGGGGCGTGGCGGGATCGAAGAGGAACCAGAGCGGGAGCGACAGAACGAGATCGCACAGCGACACGGCCAGCGCGATCCACCGGATCGCGTGGTGGGCGGTCTTGTCGACGAGCAGGAGCAGCAGCGCGCCGGCCAGCGGCAGGAACACGATGGCCGTTAGCCAGGGGAAGCCGCCGGTCTGTAAAGCTACGTCGCTCATAGTCAGACAATGGTTAATGGTTCATGGTCAATGATTGATGAAGGCCGTTGTTTCTTCATTACCCATCACCCATTAACCATCAACCATATTCAGAACAATAAATATGCCGTCAAAATCACCACCGCGCCCAAGGCCATCCCCAATGCATAGTGCTGCGTCTGGCCGCTCTGGAACAGACGCAGCAGCCATCCCCACCAGGCGACGGCGCGGGCCACGCCGTTCACGGCGCCGTCGATCACGGCGACGTCCACCCGTTGCCACAGCCGATCGGCCAGCGCGAAGGTCGGGCGGACCACCGTCCGGTCGTAGGCCTCGTCCACGAACCATTTGTTCAAGGACAGGCGATAGAACTTCTGCCACTGCTGCGCGAGGCGGTCCGGCAGGCCCGGCGCTTTGACATAGACATAATAGGCGGCGGCGATGCCGATGAGCCCCATCAGCGTGGCCGCGAGCATGATGCCCCGGGCGGCCGGGCCGTGGTGCGCCGCCGGCGCGTGCGCCACGGGGCCGGGCAGGGCCGGTGCGAGAAACTCGGAGATGCCGAAGTAGCCGGCTGCGACGGACAGGACCGCCAGCACGACCAGCGGGACGGTCATCGTCGAAGACGGCTCATGGATAGGGTGCGCGTCACCATGCCCGTGCCCGTGAGCCTCGCCGCGATAGGTGCCCCAGAACGTCCCGAACACGAGGCGGAAGCTGTAGAAGGCCGTCATGAGGGCGGTGAGCAGGCCAAGGACCGCGAGCAGTTGCCCCAGCGAGCCGGCCGACCAGGACGCGACGAGCAGCTCGTCCTTGCTGAAGAAGCCGGCGGTCAGCGGGAAGCCGGCCAGGGTCAGCGAGCCGATGACGAAGGTCCAGTAGGTGACGGGCAGTTTGTCTTTCAGCCCGCCCATGCGGCGCATGTCCTGTTCGTGGTGCAGGGCGATGATGACCGAGCCGCAGCCGAGGAACAGCAGCGCCTTGAACGCGCCGTGCGTCAACAGGTGATAGATTCCGGCCGCATAGGCGCCAAGCCCGCAGGCCATCATCATGTAGCCGAGCTGGCTCACGGTCGAATAGGCCACGACGCGCTTGATGTCGTTCTGCGTCAGGGCGATCGTGGCGCCCAGCACCATCGTCAGCGCGCCGGTGACGGCCACGACGTCCATCGCCGTCGGCGAGAGGTTGTAGAGCGGGGACAGCCGCGCGACCATGAACACGCCGGCGGTCACCATCGTGGCCGCGTGGATCAACGCCGAGATCGGCGTCGGGCCTTCCATCGCGTCCGGCAGCCAGACATGCAGCGGCACCTGCGCCGACTTGCCGACCGCGCCCATGAAGAGCAGCAGGCACATGAGCGTGAGCGTCGACACGTCCCACGTGCCGCCGAAGGGGCGCAGGAGATTGATGGTTTCGCCGGCCAGGTCGGCGGCCTGCGCGAAGACGTGCCGGTATTCCAGCGAGCCGAAGCTGTACCAGACGAGCAGCAGCCCGAGCATGAACCCGAAGTCGCCGACGCGGTTGACGACGAAGGCCTTGGTCGCGGCTGAGCAGGCCGACGGCCGTTCGTACCAGTGGCCGATCAGCAGATAGGAGCAGAGGCCGACCGCCTCCCAGAACACGAACAACTGGAGAAAGTTGTCCGCCAGGACCAGCATCAGCATGGAGAAGGTGAACAGCGCGATGTAGGCGAAGAACCGCGCATAGCCCTTCTCCCCGTGCATGTAGCCGATCGTGTAGATGTGGACGAGCGAGCTGACGGCGGTCACCAGGATGAGCATCACGGCGGTGAGACGGTCGATCGAGATGCCGAGCCCGATCCGGAGATCGCCGGAGGTCAGCCAGGTATAGAGCGGCATCGTCGTGTGGTGTCCGTTCGCCACTTGCAGGAACGCCAGCACCGACAGGATCAGCGACACCACGACGGCCGGCACGGCGACCAGGTGCGCCTTGTCCTTGATCCAGTGGCCGAACAGGCCGAGGATCAGGAAGGCGGCGAAGGGCAGCAATGGAATCAATACATATTCCATGGCCCTACCATTTCATGAGCTGGAACTCGTCCACGTTGATGCTCGACTTGCTGCGATGGAGGGCGATGATGATCGCCAGGCCGACGGCCACCTCGGCCGCCGCCACGGTCAATGCGAAGAACACGAAGACCTGTCCGACGACGTTCTGGAAATGGTTCGAGAAAGCGACGAAGTTGATGTTGGTGGCGTTCAGCATCAACTCGATGGAAAGCAGGATGATGATGATGTTGCGGCGGATCAGCACCCCCACCAAGCCGGTGATGAAGACGATCGCGCTCAAGACGAGGTAATACGAGACGGGAATCATCGGTGCCCTTCGAACAGGTCCCGCTTGGCGAGCACGATCGCGCCGATCATCGCGACCAGCAGGATCAACGACGCCACCTCAAAGGGGAACACGTAGGTCGAATAGAGCACCTCGCCGATGGCCTCCGTATTGCCGACCGCGGCGGCCGGCGGGGCGGCGGCAGACGGAGCGGCCGGCGCGCCGGCGTCGCTGCGTTGCAGCAGGAGCAGCACCGCCTCGGCCAGGATCGCCACACCCAACAGGGCGCCGACGGGCAGCTGCGGGTGGTAACGGTCCTCGCGCTTCACGTTCAGGAGCATGACCACGAACAGATAGAGGACGAGAATCGCGCCGGCATAGACGATGATCTGCACGGCGGCGACGAATTCCGCATGGAGCGTGACGTACAAACCGGCCACGTGGAAGAACATGATCAGGAGCGAGAGCGCGCTGTAGACGGGGTTGCGCAGCGCCACCACCAGGATGGATGTCAGCACGATGATGCCGGCGAAATAGAAGAAGAAGAGCTGGGTCACGGCCTGCTAGCTCTCCTTCTGGGGGATTTGCTTGAACGCGACGTTGAAGAAGGCGACGTTGGGGTGCTGGAACTCCAGCCGTTTCTCGCGCACGGGATAGGAGCGGTCGCCGATGGCCAGCAGTTGCTGTTTGTTCAACAGGAGGTTTCGCTTGTCGTAGACGGCCCACTCGTATTCGCGGGTCATCCCGAGCGCGTCCACCGGGCAGGCCTCCACGCACATGCCGCAGAAGAGGCAGCGGGTCATGTCCATGTAATATTCCTTGGCGTAGCGCTTGGTCGGCTCGCCAGGCACTTCGCTGCTGACCACGCGGATCACGCGCGACGGGCAGGCGGCTTCGCAGAGGTCGCAGCCGACGCACTTCTCGGTTCCGTCGTCGTAGCGCAGCAGGGCCAGCATGCCGCGGTAGCTGTCAGGGAGCGTCCGCTTCTCGTGCGGGTACTGGAGCGTGATGGGCTTGTACTTCAATAAGTGGCTCATCGTGGCCATCATGCCGACGAGAATCTCATAGAAGGTGATGGTCTTGAGCCAGCTTTTGAATTTGGTCATCATCACCTGCCCGCGGGAAACAGATACGCCGCGATGGACGTCACCAGGATGTTGCCCAGCGCGATCGGGAGCATCACCTTCCAGCCGAACCGCATGAGCTGGTCGTAACGCAGGCGCGGCAGCGTGGCGCGGAGCCAGAAGAACAGGAACAGGAAAAAGTAGACCTTCGCGGCAAACCACAGGACATTCTCGATCCACGCGAATTGCGCAAAGCCCATCCGCGCGAGCGCCGTGCCGGGATAGGGCGCGTTCCAGCCGCCCAGGAACAACGCCGCGGCGATGCAGGAGACCAGGATCATGTTGCCGTACTCGGCGATGAAGAAGAACGCGAACCGCATGCCGCTGTATTCGGTGAAGAAGCCAGCGACCAACTCGCTCTCCGCTTCCGGCAGGTCGAACGGCACGCGGTTGGTTTCCGCCACCGCCGAGATCACGTAGACGACGAAGGCGAAAACCTGCGGGAACGGCGGCGCGAAAATGTACCAGTGCCAGAACCAGCCGGCCTGCGCCTGGGTGATCTTGACGAGACTCAGCGACCCGGCGAGCAGCAGCACGCCCACGATCGCCAGGCCGACGTTCAGCTCGTAGCTGATGACCTGCGCGGCCGACCGCAGGCCGCCGAGCAGCGAATATTTGCTGTTCGAGGCCCAGCCGCCCAGGATGATCCCGTAAGCGCCGATCGAGGTGAAGGCCAGGATGTACAGGATGCCGATGTTGATGTCGCTGATGATGAAGGGCTTGAACGCGACGCCGAACAGCTCGACGGTCGTGTCGGGGCCGAACGGCACGACGGCGAAGCCGATCAGGGCGGGGACCAGCGCCAGGATCGGCGCCAGGCTGAACAGGAACTTGTTCGCGCCGGCCGGGATGATGTCCTCCTTGAAAAAGAGCTTCAGCCCGTCGGCGATCGGCTGCAGGAGGCCGTAGGGCCCGACTTCCATCGGCCCCATCCGGTCCTGCATCCAGCCGAGCACCTTGCGCTCCGCCAGGGTGAGGATCATCACGGTCAGCATGATGACGCCCATCACGACGGTGATCTGGGCCAGGGAAAACGCCATTCTCAACGCCAATTCAGCCACGGGTCCTCCAGATTCGTAGTTATGAGTGATGAGTAATGAGTTATGGGTGAATTTCCACTCATCACTGATCACGCATCACTCATCACGTGACTCGTTCTATCTTCACCTTCGCTGTCTTGCAATACGGCACGCCGGTCGTCGGATCAACCGTCACGGTCAACAGGCGGCGCAGGTCCTGATCGAAATGTTCCGGAAACACGGCCAGTCCATCCGGGATGCGATCCAGGAGCTTCACAGTCGTCGTCATCTCGCCCTGCTGATTGGAAAGACGGACCCGGCTGCCGTCAGTCAGGCCCAGCCTGCTTGCGTCCGCCGGATTGACGGCCAGCGCGCCGGTGGACTGGATTTGCAGCAGGCCCTTCGCGCGCGTCGAATATTTCCCCGAATGGAACAGGCTCTGCTGCGACAAGAGCGTGAGGGTCTGGTCTTTCCCCAAACCTCCAACCTCCAACCTCGAACCTCCAACCGTGTAGCGGTCTTTCAAGTCATCCGCATAGCCCTGCTGAAGATACCGGCTCACCGCTGCGTCGTCCGGGCGCGGCGGCTTGGGCGCTGGGCCGAGCAGGCCATGGCCGGGCAGCAGGCTGCGGATCTCGTTCGTGATTTCCTTCGCGTCGCCGTACTCGAGCGGGGCGCCCATCAGCACGGAGAGGGCGGAGAGAATCTCCCAGTCCGGCCGGCTCTCGCCCAGCGGGTCGATCGCGTGCCGCACCGGCTGCACGTGGCCTTCGGTGTTCGTGAAGGTGCCGTCCTTCTCGGCGTAGGAGCAGGCGGGCAGGACGACGTGCGCGAGTGCCGCCGTTTCGGTCAGGAACAATTCCTGGCAGACGAGGAGCTCTAATTTCTCCAACGCCTCTTTGGCTTTCGCCGAGGGCGGCAGAGCGCCACACGGATTTTCGCCCACGATGAACATGGCCTTGACCGTGCCGGCGCGGGCCTCGTCCAGCATCTCCAGCAACGTCCGGCCGGGCGTCTTGGGAACGTCCTCTTTCCAGAGTTGCGTCAGTCTCTGGCGCGCCGCTTGATCGCCGAGCTCGGCCGGACCGGGGAGGTATTCCGCCACGGCGCCCATTTCGACGGCGCCCTGGTCGTTGTTCTCTTCGGCCAGCGGGGCCACGCCGCAGCCGGCCAGACCGTGATGGCCCGTCAGGAGGAGCAGATCGAGCAATGTCGTCATGAGGCCGGAGCCGCCGGGCTGCCGCAACACGCCCTGGCCGACCAGGATGACCGCCCGGGCTGTTTGGGCGAAGGCACGGGCCGCGTCTTTCATTGAAGCGGATGTCGCACCGGCCTGCTGTTCGATGGCCGGCCAGGCCAGCGCCTTCACCGCATCGCCGATCGCTTTGACATAGGCCGGCGCGCGCTGCGCGAGCGGCTGGGCGACGAGTCCTTCTTCCACGACGGCCTTGATGAGCCCCAGCACGACCGCCTGGAACCGGTCGGGATGCACGCCGAAGTGGTGCGCGGACAGGTTGGCGATGTTGCTGATCGTCCCGACCGCCGGCTGGAGCGATTCGACCGTGAGCAGGGCCGCGCCGTTCTTCTTGACCGCCTCCTTGACCTTGAGGCCGGTGATCGGGTTGGCCTCGGTGATGTTCGTGCCGACGAGCAGCAGGGCCCCGGCGTCGACGATGTCCTCGAACGTGACCGTCCACCGGTGGGTGCCCTGGACCCGGCGCAGCGCGCGGACGCCGTTGATGTGGCCGTAGCGGGCGCTGCTGTCGAGCTTGTTCGTGCCGACGGCGAGCCGCATGAACTTCTGGAACACGTAGAGGTCTTCGTTCGTGCAACGGGACGCGATCAGGCCGGCGAAGGCCTGGGATCCGTGGGCCATTTTCAGCTTCATGGCCCGTTCGGCGGCGTACTCGAGCGCGTCTTCCCAGGTCGTCTCGACCAGCTGTCCGTCGCGCCGGACGAGCGGATGCGTGAGCCGGTCCTGATGCGTGCTGACGTGGTAGCCGAAGAAGCCGCGCGCGCAGAGGTCGCCGTTGTTGCGGCCGGCTCCCTGCGCGGACATGACCTCGATGAGGTCGTTGTCCTTCGTCTGGAGCGTGATCTGGCAGCCGTCGCCGCAGTAGGTGCAGGTCGTATCGGCGCGCTTGAGCATCCAGGGGCGGAACTCGTACATGGACAGCCGGCTCGTGATCGCGCCGACCGGGCAGATCTGCACGCAGCCGCCGCAGAACTCGCAGTCCAGCGGATGGGCGCCGAAGTGCTTGATCTCCGTCATCGTGCCTCGGCCGGACGGCGCCAGCGCGTTCACGTCCATGACCTGGTCGCAGTAGCGCACGCAGCGCAGGCACTGCACGCAGCGGTTCATCTGCGTCTCGATCACTTGGCTGAAATATTCCTTCGGGAAGATCCGCTTGGTTTCGGCGAACCGGCTGGTGGTCGGCGTGTACTCGTGCGAGAAATCCTGGAGATCGCAGCGGCCGCCCTGGTCGCAGACCGGGCAGTCCAGCGGGTGGTTGGCCAGGATGAATTCCAGCACCGACTTGTGCGCTTCGTTCACGACGGTCGTGGCGGTGCGGACGACCATGCCTTCGGCCACAGGCGTGCTGCAGGAGGTCTGGAGTTTCGGCACCTTCTCGATCTCCACCAGGCACATGCGGCAGTTCGCGTCCGGCGTGAGCTTGGGGTGATAGCAGAAATGCGGGATCATCACGCCCATCTGGCGCGCCGCTTCGATGACGAGCGTCCCCTTCGGGACCGTCACCTGGACCCCGTCGATGGTCAATCGGACTGTCTCTGTAGTGGTCGTTGCCATCAGTGCCTTGCGGCCGCCATCGGCAGCTCCTTCTCGCGGTGCGCCTCGGCCTCGCGAATCAGCTCCTCGTACTCGTGGCGCCAGTACTGCAGCGTGCTCATGATCGGCGCGACCTCGGCGTCGCCGAACGCGCAGACCGTCCGTCCCGCGATGTTCTGGCACAACTGCTTGAGGGTTTCAAGGTCCTCCATCCGCCCGCGCTTGGCGAGGATGCGGCGCAGCGTCTGCGTGAGCCAGGAGCTGCCTTCGCGGCAGGGGCTGCACTTGCCGCAGGACTCGTGAAAGAAGAACTCCATCAGTCGGAGCGCGGCCCAGACCATGCTGGTGCCCTCTTCCATGACCGTCACGCCGCCGGAGCCGAGCATCGAGCCGGCCGCAGCCACCGCCTCGAAATCCAGCTTCACGTCCAGATGCTGCTCGGTCAGGAACGGCGCGGAGGCGCCGCCGGGGATGACGGCTTTGAGCTTCTTGTCCGAGCGCATCCCGCCCGCCTGCTCGAAGATCAGCTCGCGCAGCGTGGTGCCCATCGGCACCTCGTAGTTGCCGGGCTTCTGCACGTGGCCGCTCACGCAGAAGATGCGCGTGCCGGTGCTCTTGGGCGGCGAGCCGATCGCGGCGAACCATTCGGGGCCCCGGTTGACGATGTGCGGCAGGTTGGCCAGCGTCTCGACGTTGTTGACGACGGTCGGCTTGTTGTAGAGGCCGTGCGTCGCGGGAAACGGCGGCTTGACCCGCGGGAGGCCGCGCTTGCCTTCGAGCGATTCCAGCAGGGCCGTCTCCTCGCCGCAGATGTAGGCGCCGGCGCCGCGGTGGACCCAGACATCAATGGTCACGCCGGCGCCCAGGACGTTCTTGCCGAGATAGCCGGCCGCGCGCGCCTCGTCGAGGGCCTTCTCGAGGATCCGGGAGCCCAGCACGAACTCGCCGCGGATGTAGATGTACGAAATCTCCGCGCCGATGGCGTAGGCGGCGATCGCGATGCCCTCCAAGACCTGATGGGGATCGCGCTCCATGAGCTGGCGGTCCTTGAAGGTGCCGGGCTCGCTCTCATCGGCGTTGCAGCAGAGGTACTTGGGGCCCTTGTAGTCCTTCGGGAGAAAATTCCACTTCACGCCGGTCGGGAAGCCGGCGCCGCCGCGCCCGCGCAGGCCGGACTTCATCACCATCTGCGTGACGTCCGCCGGCTGGACCTTGCCCAGGACTTTCCGGAGCGCCTGGTAGCCGCCGGTCTTTTCATAATCCTTGAGCGAGCCGGTGTAGCCCGGCTGCATCATGTTTTTCAATAAGATGAGTTCGTGCTTGGGCATGGCTATTTCTTCGCGCCCACCGGCTCGGGCCACATGAAGGAGCCGCTCTTCAACGAACAGGTTCCGGTCGCGCGCAAGTCTTTCAGAATCTGGTCCACCTTCGGCTCCGTCAGCCGTTCGTAATAGTCGTCGTTGATCTGCATCATCGGCCCCGTCCCGCAGGCGCCGAGGCACTCGACGACGCTCAGCGTGAACAGCTTGTCTTGCGTCGTCTCGCCCGGCCTGATCCCCAGCCTCGCGTGCAGCCAGCCGATGAGCACGTCGGAGCCGACCAGCGCGCACATGAGCGATTTGCAGACCTGGATGTGGAATTTGCCCACCGGTTTCAGGTTCAGCATCGTGTAGAAGGTGATCGTTTCGTATACTTGAGGGGGTGTCAGTTTTAAAATCTGCGCGATCTCCTTCATGGCCGCCTCGGTCACGTAGCCCTGCTCGCGCTGCGCGAGATAGAGCAGGGGCAGCAGCGCCGACCGCCGCACCGGGTAGCGGCTTATAATGTCGTCGATTTCCTTTTGATGCTTTTCTTTCAGCATCGGTTACCTGTCGCACTCTCCCATGACGATGTCATAGGTGCCGAAGATCGTGATGATGTCCGAGATCAAATAGCCCCGCGCCATGTGGTCGAAGGCGCCCATGTGCACGAAGGAGGGGGCGCGAATCTTCATCCGGTAGGGCCGCGGGCTCCCGTCGCTGATGATGAAGAAGCCCAGCTCTCCCTTCGGCGCTTCCGTCGCGCAGTAGGTCTCGCCCTTGGGCGGCTTGAAGCCCTGGGTGAAGATGATGAAGTGGTGGATCAGGCTCTCCATGTCCCGCATCACATTCGCCTTGGGCGGTGGAATGATCTGGGGAGCGTCGGCGATGATCGGGCCCTCGGGCAGCTGGTCGAGGCACTGCCGGATGATCCGCGCGCTCTGCCGCATCTCCTCCATGCGCACCCAGTACCGGTCGTAGGTGTCGCCGTGCTTGCCGACCGGCACTTCCCACTCCACCTTGCCGTAGGCGCCGTAGGGCTCGAGCTTGCGGACGTCGTAGTTGACGCCGGAGCCGCGCAGCGGCGGGCCCGTGAGGCCGAAGTTGATCGCGTCCTCCGCCGAGATCACCGCCACGTTCCTGGTCCGGCCGACCCAGATCCGGTTGTTGGCGATCAGCGAGTCGTACTCGTTGATGTGCGCCTGGAACGTGTCCAGGAATTCGCGCATCCGCTGGACGAGGTCGGGCGTGAAGTCGCTGTCCACGCCGCCGATCCGGTAGTAGTTGAGCGTCAGCCGCGCGCCGCAGAGCTTCTCGAACAGGTCGAGCAGCACCTCGCGCTCGCGGAAGGTCCAGAAGAAGACCGTCATCGCGCCGATGTCGAGCGCCTGCGTGCCGAGCCAGAACAGATGCCCGATGATCCGCTGCATCTCGGCCACGATCGTGCGGATGTATTCGGCCCGCTCCGGCACGGTGAGGTTGAGCAGCTTTTCGACGGCCCGCACGAAGGCATAGTTGTTCGTCATCGAGCAGACGTAATCCAGCCGGTCCGTGTGCGGGATGATCTGCATGTAGGCCAGCCCCTCGGCCAGCTTCTCCACGCCGCGGTGCAGGTAGCCGAGGTCCGGCGTGGCTTTGACGATCCGCTCGCCGTCCAGCTCGAGGACGACCCGCAGGACCCCGTGCGTGCTCGGGTGCTGAGGGCCCATGTTCAACAGCAGCTCTTCGGTCCGGCGCGTCGAGGCGACGCCGGACCGGAACGCTTTCTTTTCCTCCTCCGGCACGTCGTTGTCGTTCGCCGCGGCAACCGGCTCGTCCATCTTCGGCAGGAAGGGGAAGCTGCTCCGCCACCCCTTGCCTTCCGTCGGGAAGTCTTTCCGCAGGGGATAGCCCTCGTCGTAATGCTCCGGCATCAGGATCCTCCGCAGATCGGGATGGCCGCTGAACTTGATCCCCATGAGGTCGTAGGTTTCGCGCTCCATGAAGTCGGCGCCTTTCCAGACGCTGACGACGGACGGGATCACCGGCTGGTCCTCGGTCACCCGCGCCTTGACGCGCAGGCGCACGCCGTGCGGCAGCGAGAGGACGTGGTAGATGACCTCGAACCGTTCGGAATCGTCTGGATAATCAGCCGAGCAGACGTCCGTGATGTGATCGAAGGCCATCCGCGGGTCGTCGTGCAGGAACCGCGCGATGTCCAGCATGCGCGCGGCCTGCACGCGCGCGGACAGGTCCCCGCGATCCTTGTCCTCATGGACCGACAGGACCGCGTCGGGGAACTTGGCTTTCAATGTGTCGAGGACCGGATGCATCGTTATTTTACGAACACCTTTTCCCGCTGGATTTTTTCCTGCAATTTCAGCAGCCCGTCGAGCAGCGCCTCGGGGCGGGGCGGGCAGCCGGGCACGTAGACGTCCACCGGCACGATCTGGTCCACCCCCTGCACGACGCTGTAGCTGTTGTAATGGTTGCCCGACGTGGCGCAGGAGCCCATCGAGATGACGTAGCGCGGCTCCGGCATCTGATCGTAGATGCGGCGGATGACCTCGGCCATCTTCCGCGTCACGGTGCCGGCGACGATCATGAGGTCGGATTGCCGGGGCGAGGCCCGGAACACGCCGGCCCCGAAGCGGTCGATGTCGTAGCGCGACGACACGGCGGCGATCATCTCGATCGCGCAGCAGGCCAGCCCGAAGCTCATGGGCCAGAGCGCCGACTTCCGCGACCAGTTCACCACCCAGTCGATGTTCGTCGTGATGATGTTCGCCTCGAACTGCCGTTCCAGCATGCTCATGACAGTTACTCCTGCTTTCTACTCCGTCCCTCTCGACTCTTCACTGGCGGCGGCTGGATTGGTCCAACTGCGGCCGTCGAGCGAGCACATTCCGATCGTGCGCGCTCCGGGAGCACAGGACCGATCCAGCCGCAACGCCTAATCCCACTCCAACGCGCCTTTCATCCACGCATACCAGTACCCCACCAGCAGAATGCCGATGAACACGATCATCTCCACCAGGCCGACGAGCCCCAGCTTGTAGAAATCCACGGCCCAGGGGTAGAGAAACACGAACTCGATGTCGAAGATCACGAACAGCATCGCGATGATGTAGTAGCGCATCGGGAACTGCACGCGCGCGTCCTGAAACAGCGGGCTCCCGCTCTCGTAGGTCTTCAGCTTGGCCTTGTAGGGGCGGCTCGGGCGCACCACCCAGCCCAGCAGCAGCGACACCACGCCGAAGGCGATCGCCACGCCGATGAAGATCAGGATCGGCAGATAATTGAGCGGGACCGATTCGTTGCCCATCTCGCTTACGCTCGCAGGTTCGAGGTTCGAGGTTCGAGGTTTGAGGTCGATGCGGGATCGGTCTGATCACCCCGCACCCCCAGGACATTTCCAAAAAACGGTTGAAAACGGAGCCCATCCAGCGCCGGCGCCGGGATGCCCTTGTGCTGGATCAGGATCTTGAACGTGCGGCCCATCCCGTCCGGCTTCAGCAGCCGGATGGCCGAGTGCAAGGCGGGCGAGTCCGGCTCCAGGGAGGCGAGCATCTGCTCGATGCCAAGCCCCATCAGGAAGCTCACCTGGTTGGTGAAGCCGGTCAGGTGCAATCCCGCGTCCTCGCCGACGGCCGCGAGCATCGTGAAATCCACGTGGGTGGTCAAATCTTGAAGTCCGATCCGCGTGTAGGGATCCTCGGACGCCTGGTGTCTGGAATAGCAGAGCAGGGTCCCTCGTGTTCTATCCGGGCCATAGAGGTCCCGGGCCGTGTGGCCGTAATCGATCGTGATCACCACGCCGCGCCCGAGCACGCGGGCAACCTCCTGCATCCAGCGCACCGCGGCCAGGTTCAGCTCGATCGTCGTTCCGTCCCGCAGCGTGACGTCCAGCGCCGCAAGGCGTGTGAGGTAGTCGGCCAGGGCTTGCGTCGACAGGGCGCCCAGCCGTTCGCAGAACCGGCCGCCGGCCTGGTCCACGTATACTTCCTTCGGCTCGCCGCGCTCGATCCGGAGCCGGTGCACGGGGAAGGAATCCACCAGTTCATTAGAAAAGGCCACGCCCGTCACGCTGCCGCCTCCCAGCGCCTCCAGGCCCTGGACCCAGGAAACGCGTCCGGGCGCGGCGTTCCAGGGAGCCAGGTGCTTCTGCTGCGCGGCGACCATGGCCTGGCTGCGCTCGATCAGGACGTAGCGGAGGCGGGCGAACAGCGACGGGGCGTCCCGCTCGCAGGCGGCCAGGATGTCCCGCGCCAGCAGGCCCTTGCCCGGCCCTATCTCGACCACCGTGAAGGGATCGGGACGGCCGAGCTGCTCGTCGATTTGCGCGAACTGCCGGACGAGCGCCCGGGCGAAGACGGGGTGGACATCCACGCTGGTGAAGTAGTCGCCGGACCAGCCGATGCGGTCCTCGCCGGCCGCGTCCGTGGGGCGGGTGTAATAGCCGAACTCCGGATGGTATAGCGCCAGTTCCATAAAGCGCGCAAAGGTGATCGGACCGGACGATCGGATGTCTGCGAGGATTGCAGACACAGTACCCGCATGCCCGATCGGCGCGCAATCGGCCTTTGGTGTGGCGTGGGGCATAGTCCTTTCGGCCTATAAAAAAGAGGGTTTAACTTATCTGCTGGTGTTGCGGCAAGTCAAGCCGAAAGACCTTGAAAGTTGAGGGGATTTACGAGAGGGGGGGTAATAGGGTATAGTCGGCGTCGGTCAGGGTTAGTTGGCAGCCCTAAGCACAAGGAGAGGATGCGTGGAGAAGAACATCCTGGAGAAGACCACCGATCCCTTGCCCCACCGGTTGGCGTCGGCGTTGAGCAAAGTCAGCGTGTCGCTCAAGCGGCGTCTCTGGCGCGATGCGACGCATCGCCGCATCAGCCCCCTGCAGGCGCAAGTCCTGGCCTTCCTGCGCCAACAGCCCAACCACTCCTCGACCGTTTCGGCCATCACGCAGATGCTCGGCGTCACCATGCCTACAGCCTCCGACGTGATCGCCGTGCTGATCCGGCGGGGGCTGCTCCGGAAGTTCCGCACTGTGGAAGACGGGCGGGTCTTCACGGTCCTGCTGACCGCCCGAGGGCGGCGCCGGGCCGAGCAGGTGACGGGCTGGCCCGACTTTCTGCAGTGGGCCGCCGAACTGCTGCCGCGAGAGGAGCAGGAGAGCCTGCTCCGTACGCTTGTCAAGCTGATCAAATCCATCCAGGAGCGTGGCGAGATTCCCGTCGCCAAAATGTGCGTCACCTGCACGCACTTCCGGCCCTATGTCCATGAGGACCCGCAGCAGCCTCATCACTGCGCGTTGGTGGATGCGCCCTTCGGCGACAAGTTGTTGCGGATTGACTGTCCTGAGCAAGCGCCTGCGGAGCCGGAGCAGCAGGAACGCCAGTGGCAATCGTTCCTCAATCGCACGCCGGTCGTGTCGTCGAGCGGCCAGTCAGGCTGAACCCGTCTTCTTCCCGAACCCAGGCGACCTCGCCGGCATCTCAAGGCCGCAATCAACAGCCCCACAGGAGTTCCATGGCCTGGCAGACCTGCTCATGTGAGCCGGGGAGCGCCCGGCTTCCCGGAGGAGGCTAAGCACGGCGGTGTCGCACCGCATCACCACGAATATTCCTCAACGCATGGACCGCCTGCCCTGGTCGCGCTGGCACCGGCTGGTCATCATCGCACTGGGCGTGACCTGGATTCTCGACGGCCTCGAAGTCACCATCGTGGGCGCACTCGGCGCCGTGCTCACGCTCAGCACGACGCTCAACCTGACACCGTCCGAAGTCGGGCTGACGGCCTCGGCCTATCTGGCCGGGTCCGTGCTGGGCGCAGTGGTGTTCTCCTATCTCACCGACCGGCAGGGCCGAAAAAAATGGTTCCTCATCACGCTCTCTCTCTACCTGAGCGCAACGGTACTGACGGCGTTTGCGTGGAACCTGTGGAGCTTCATGGTGTTCCGGTTCCTCGCCGGCGCCGGCATCGGAGGGGAATACGCGGCGATCAACTCGGCGGTGGACGAGCTGATTCCGGCGCGGGTGCGCGGGCACACGGACCTGGTGATCAACGGCAGCTGGTGGCTCGGGGCGGTGGCCGGCGCGCTACTGACGATTCCCTTGCTCGATCCGCTCGTGGTGCCCGAACACCTCGGCTGGCGGCTGTGCTTCGGGCTCGGCGCAATCCTCGGGCTCGGCGTCATCCTCATCCGCCGGCTCCTGCCCGAGAGCCCGCGCTGGCTGGTCACGCAGGGCCGGGTGGAGGAGGCGGAAGCGATCGTCGTCGGCGTCGAGGAGATGGTCATGCGCAGCGAGGGGCTCGAGTCGCTGCCCAGGCCGGAGGGCGCCCTCACACTGTCTCCGCGAACCAGATCAGGGTTTGCCACGGTCGCGCGGGAGCTGCTCCGGACCTACCCGGGCCGGACGGTGCTCGGCCTGGCGTTGATGGTCAGCCAGTCGTTCCTGTACAACGCGATTTTTTTCACGTTCGCGATCGTGCTCGGGAAGTTCTACGGCGTCCCGGCCGGCCGTGTCGGGCTGTACATCATCCCGTTCGCGGTGGTGAATTTCCTGGGCCCCCTCCTGCTCGGCCGTTTCTTCGATACGGTCGGCCGCAAGCCGATGATCGCGCTCACGTACGGGCTTTCGGGAATCCTGCTTGCCGTGACCGGCTACCTGTTCTCGCAGGGCTACCTGACCGCCATGACCCAGACTCTTGCCTGGTCCGCGGTCTTCTTTTTCGCGTCCGCCGGGGCCAGCTCGGCGTACCTGACGGTGAGCGAGATCTTTCCGATGGAGATCCGCGCGATGGCGATCGCGTTGTTTTTCGTCGTGGCCCAGGGCGCGGCGACCGCGGCGCCCTGGCTGTTCGGTATGCTGATCCAGGCCTCGCCGATGGGGGTGCTGTACAGCAATCTCATCGGTGCGGGGCTAATGATGGGCGGCGCCGTCGTCGCGCTGGTGTTCGGGGTGAAGGCCGAACGGCTGGCGCTGGAGCATATCGCGAGCCCCCTCGCCGCGCGCTTCGAGGAGGCCGAGTGAGCCCGCATGCTTCTTCTCGCGCAGGCGGATCGCGGCGCCCGGTCGTCAGTACTGCGGGTCTGGTGTCACCAGCTTCAGGCCGACGATTCCCCCGACGATGAGCAGGATGCAGGCCGCCCGCATCATATCCCGCGGCTCCCCGAGAACAGCCATCCCCACGAGCGCGGTCCCCACAGCGCCGATGCCGGTCCAGACCGCGTAGGCCGTCCCGATCGGCAAGCCCTTCAGCGCCAGCGACAGGAACCAGAAACTCACGATCATGGCCGCGACGGTGCCAATGCTCGGCCAGAGCTGCGTCCAGCCCTCCGTATATTTGAGCCCCACGGCCCACACCACTTCGAACAACCCGGCGACCAGCAGATAGACCCATTCCATGATCGTCACTCCTTGGAGAAGGGTGTCAGTTTGGCCTCAAGATCCTAGTGCAACACTTGTATCCTGGTCGCTCCAGGAACCAAGGAGTTGCACATGGCACGGTATCACCGACTGTCTCTCATGGAGCGTGAGGAATTGAGCCGTCTGTTGG